>Ga0209017_10000141_pt1 | contig 71919 bp, 51 predicted proteins | sample YNPBryunderm2012_FD_185812 | JGI IMG/M metagenome (GOLD analysis project Ga0209017, IMG submission 185812) | Anoxygenic and chlorotrophic microbial mat microbial communities from Yellowstone National Park, USA - YNP Bryant MS undermat 2012... ... | reverse complement strand
TGGTCGTCTCGGTCGTCATCACGGGAGGATTCCACGAGAAGGGAAGCGGGGAGCGTCGCCGACGGCAAAGGAGCGCTGGAAATTCATCGCGGCGACCACCGAGGTCGCGTCGGATCGGAAACCGATCGTCTTGTCCAGTTCCACGTCGGAGACGGAAGAAGTTCGCCGGACACGCTCCGAACGCATCGGATTGTAAACCACGACGTTCCCCCAAGCGACCACCCGCCCCGCTGGTCGCTTCTTGCCGAGGACCATGCTACGATCGCTACCGACGCTCCCCGACCTTCGGCCTGATGCGGTCGCAAGCCAACAGGGAGCCGTCCTCAAGCGAACAACGCTTCAAGTCAAGGCGCGACGATGTTCGACGTGATTCTCAAAGGGGGATGGGTGATCGACGGCGCGGGTGGTCCTCCCTTTCGGGCCGACGTGGGCCTGCTCGATTTTATGATCGCCGCGGTAGGACGGCTCGACGAGGCGACTGCTCCGTTGATACTGGATGTGAGCGAACGTTACGTCGCGCCCGGATTCATCGACGCTCATGTGCATGGTGACCTGAGCTTGTTGGCCGATCCCCACGGCGTCGGCCTGGCAGCGCTCAAGCAGGGGATCACGACGTTCGTGATTGGTCAGGACGGCACCTCGGTCGCGCCAGGACGCCCCGAGACGATCGCTTTTCTAAGACGCTACGCCGCCGGGTTCAACGGCGATCCCGCTTCGGTCCCAACCACCTGGGAGAGCGTCGCGGACTACCTGGCGCGGTTCGACCGCTCGACGCCTCTGAATGTGGCTTATCTGATTCCCAACGGCAACCTCCGGCTCGACGCGATCGGTCACGACCCCCGGCCCGCCAGCGACGAGGACCTTGCGGCGATGGTCCGGGCCGTCCGCGAGGGGATGGAGGCCGGCGCGGTCGGGGTCTCCTCAGGATTGGACTACCTGCCCAGCAAATACGCCGACGCCCGCGAACTCGCCGCTCTCGCCCGCGAGGCAGCTCGATTCGACGGAATCTATGTCACGCACATGCGCGGGTATGGTCATCTGGCCGCGCGAGGGGTGGCCGAGGTCGTCGAGATCGCCCGACGCTCCGGCGCGGCCTGTCACATCTCGCACTACAACGGTCCCGCCGAATTGCTGCTACCCCTGATCGACTCGGCCCGCGCCTCGGGCCTGGATCTGACCTTCGACACCTATCCCTACGAGGCGGGTAGCACGATCCTGAGTATGGTGGCCTTGCCCGAGGAATCGCAGGCCGGCGGCATCGAGGCGACCTTGGAGCGTCTGGCCGACCCCACCCACCGCGACGACCTGAGACGCACCTGGTTCAGCCCCGAGAACGCCACGCGGCGGACCTTTCCTCTGGAAGGCATCCGTTTAGCAATGGTCGATCATCCCGACTGGTGTTGGGCCGAGGGGCTGACCCTGGCTGATGCAGCTGCCCAAGCCGGTCTCGACCTCGCCGACCTGGTTTGCGAGCTGCTGGTCGTCACTCAGTTAGCGGTGGGCACCGTGGTCTTCGCTGGCGACCGCGCGGAGGCCGACATCCGGGCGATTCTTCGCCACCCCGCGCACATGGCCGGGTCCGACGGCATCTATCTGGGTGGACGTCCTCACCCTCGGGGCTTCGGCGCGTTCGCCCGCTACCTGGGTCGTCACACCCGGACCCTGGGCGACTATTCTTGGGGCGAGGCGGTCGTCCACCTGGCTAGTCACGCCGCTCGCCGCCACCGCCTGACCGATCGCGGTCTGCTGCGGCCCGGCTACGCCGCCGATATCGTGGTCTTCGACCCCCACGCCGTCAACGATCGCGCCGACTACGCCGACGGCAAACGCCTCGCCGAAGGAGTTGATCACGTCTTTGTCAATGGAATCCTCGCTCTTCAAGACGGTCGGCCCACCGGTGCCACCCCCGGCCGCGCCTTGCGGCGGGGATAAAGCTTTGGTGGGATGAGACGCAACAAAACGGGATGAGACGCGACTGCGTTCCCAAACGCAATCGCGTCGCCGGACCCGCCCGCCTCCTCACCCCAGCCACCGCTCCGCTTCGTAGGAGACCCGCCCATGACGCTCCCCCCCTCCATCCGCGTCGTCCTCGCTCCGTTGCTTTGGATGGCTGTGGTCCTTGCGGGTTCCGGGACGTTGGCCCCCGCCTCGGTGACGATCGCCGGACATCGCTGGGTAGACGATGCGGGACGACCCCGGGCCGTCGTCCTGAACCCGGACGAAATGCGGCGACTGGCCCGCCCGGCGTCGATTCGCGTCCTGGTCCCTCAAGGCCGAGTCTGGAACCGCATCCCGCCCCAGGACGATCGGCCAGGACGGATCATCCTGCGACCCTCAGGATCGTTCGACGCCCGGGCTCCCCTGGTTTGGATCACGGCGGGACGTTTGGAAGCCGGTTCGGACGCTGTCGAGATCGTTCTGGACGTGGACGGAACGCCCCAATCGTCCTGGGATGTTCCGCTTGACGTTCTCCTTGCGACGGAAGGCAACGGCTCCAACGCCTTAACCGACGAAGGGTTGAGGCGGTTCATTGAACGGACGCGGGGACGCCGCGACGCCACGGCCACCGACGACGCCCGCCGTACCCAAGTGCGGACCAATCAGCAAGGGATCGATTTCGACCCGCCCGACCAGGCCCATGCTTGGAAAACGCGCGCCGACGAAGTGCGGGAACGTCTGTGGGTGACGTTGGGACTTACCCCCGGCTTCGACAAGGGACCACTGCGACCCAAGGTCTTCGGACGTTTCGAACGCGATGGCTACACGATCGAAAAGGTGTGGATCGAAACGTTGCCTGGCCACTTCTTAGGCGGCAACCTGTATCGACCCCTCACGCCGTTGCCCGAGGGACGCAAGCGTCCCGGCCTGCTCTCACCCCACGGTCATTATGCCGAAGGGCGAATGCACCCCGACGCTCAAGCGCGTTGTGTCCAATGGGCCCGGATGGGCGCGACGGTGTTCCTCTACGACATGGTTGGCTATCACGACTCCAAACCATTCGGCCACAGCTTCGCCGACGAGCGTTTGATTCCCTACGGCCTGGGGCTGGCAGGTCTGCAAACCTGGAACTCGATCCGCGCCTTGGAGTTCCTGCAAAGCCTGCCCGACGTGGACCCAGCCCGGATCGGCTGCACCGGCGAGTCGGGCGGCGGAACCCAGACCTTTTTGCTCACCGCGGTTGAACCCCGGGTGGCCGCCGCCGCGCCGGTGGTCATGGTCTCCGAAGGCTTCCAGGGCGGTTGCGTCTGCGAGAACACTCCAGGACTAAGAATTGGCACCGACAACGTGGAAATCGCCGCCCTCGCTGCTCCCCGGCCGCTCAAGCTGGTGGCCGCCACCGGCGATTGGACCAGCAATACCATGACCCGAGTGCTGCCGCCTCTTCAACGGGTTTACAGCCTTTGGGGCGTGCCTGACCATGTGTCGGCTTCGCTGTTCGACTTTGGCCACAACTACAACCGAACCAGTCGGGAAGCGGTCTATCCATTTCTCGGTGAATTCCTAGGATTACCGGGCTGGGATCGGTCCCGTCCCCAGGCCGAACCGCCGTTTACCCCCGAGGAGGCGGCCACCTTGCGAGTGACCCGCGACGCCGACGCTCACCAACCTGAGCATCCCGATGATCTTCCCAGCATCAGCGACAACGTGGCTCCCTCGGAACTCGCCACCACCATGATTGCTCAGGTCCAACGACGGTTGGAGGCGATCGGTCCCTTGTCCGATCCGGCGGTTTGGACCCAGGGAGGGCGGGCAACCTGGGGGGCGATTCATCGGGTCCGGGTGAATGCCGCGCCGCCCGAAGCCGCCCGGATCGCGGTCCAATCGCTGGGATCGACCCAAGGCGGGGAGGCAGTGGTCGTTGAACACCTGGACCTTCGCCTGAAGCCGTTCCGAGGCGATCAGGGCCGAGTGGTCCCGACCGTCCTCTGGAGTCGCGCTGACGCCGCCGCGCCTAGCTCGTCGCGCCGGGTCGCGGTGGTTGTCTCGTCCCACGGCAAAGCGGCCTTGGTTGAGCCAAACGGCCAAGCCTCAGCGCTCACCGAGGCGCTTTTAACAGCCGGGTTCGACGTGGCGGGATTCGATCCGTTGCTGATTGGTGAATCGTTCGATCCCGGAAAACCGACCGCCCGACGCCCCGACACGGTTCACTTCGCCACCTACAACCCGAGTCTGGTGGGCGATCGCCTGGGCGACCTAGCACTGGTGGTGGGTTGGTTGCGGAGTCGGGACCAGACCCGTTCGATCAGCTTGGTTGGGTTGGGAGATGGCGGCGGAGCCTGGACGTTGCTGGCGTTGCCCAACCTCGGACCAATCGCCCGCGCCTGGGTCGATTTGGGCGGACAAGGCGACGACGCAATCGACCTGCCGGGCCTGCTCCAGTTCGGCGGCCTGGCCGGAGCCTCCGCGTTGTGCGCTGAGACCCCCCTGACAATCGCCCGACCCGCTGCTCAATTCCGCCGCGATTGGCCCCGCGCGGCTCGGTTGGCCCAGTTCGGCGCAGTGGGGGAACTCGAATTCGTCGAGGAAGCCCCACAAATCGATGCGCTAGTGCAACGACTCGACGATGGATCGAGTCTTTGATATAAAGAACCTCTCTCCACCAAATCCGTGGCAACCTGCCCCGATGCGGGATACGCCGATCGTCCCGCGTCATTTGGGTAAGAATCGCATGAATGAACATCAATTTCGAGCCTTGCTGGATTGGTTCGCGCGGGTTTTGGCCCTGGGCGATGCCCTGGGAAGCGAGTCAACCGATTCGGGGGTGGTGTTGATCACCGCCGCCGAATCGGTCGGCGAGGCGGTTCGGACGCTGCTTCCCCGCGACTGGTCCACGCATCCCTTGACCTGGCGACGGTTCGAGGCGGAGTTTTTAGGTCCCTTGCTGGCCGGACCCCAAACGCCTCCCCACTTGGCTCAAGCCGCGCGAACCTTCCTGACCTCCTGCGATCCTCTTGAACCCGAGGGGTTGCTGGTTGGTCCCCCGGAATTCGATCCCGGAGCGCCAGATCGGGGCGGTTTTCATGTGGGGCTCTTCCTCCACGCTCGCCCTCAAACCGGCTGGAATCTCTTGATTTTGTTTCCCAGAGTCGAGACGTGAACCGACGCCATTTTGAATTTATAGTATATTCAAATCACTAAATGTGCTGTGCGACGTTGGCGTGGGAGGCTGTGTTGTAGGAGTTTTCCAAGTCGTTCAAGGTTGCTCATCCCCAACGGATTCCGTGCTGTTGGCAATAGGTTTTCCAGTTCTGACGCAGCCACCAGAACGAGTCGAAGTCGGGTTGAAGCAGATAGGGGTTGGAACGGCGTTGTTCGCCGAGGGTGGAGGTGGGCGTGGCTCCGTAGTCGTGGCCGGGGTGGAGTTCCAGATGGTCGGGTAGCGTGAGGAGACGGCGATGGAGGCTGTTGTAGTGGACGCGGGCCTGCGCCTCGTTGTGGGTGCGGCCCACGCCACCGATGAAGAGTTCGTCGCCGACGATGAGTTTACGGTTCTCGATCTCGATCAAGATCGAATCAGCGCAATGGCCAGGATGGTGCCAAGCGTGGCAGGGAATCGAGCCGACCTGGAAGGTTTCGCCGTCGGCCAGTGGGCGATCGACGCCGGGGAAGTCGGGGTGGGCGGCCAACGGCGCGCCGGTGGCGCGCTTGAGGTCGTCCAGGCCGGCGATGTGGTCGCGGTGGGAGTGGGTGGCCAGGATCAACACGATGCGGCCGCCTAGAGCCTGGACGGCGTGGAGGTGCTTGTCCGGTTCGAAGCCGGGATCAACCGCGGCGTATTCGCCGGTGGTCTCATCGCCGAAGAGATAGGCCAGATTTTTGTCTGGGCCCATTCGGAGGATTTCAAAGCGTGCGGGCATGGCGGAACTCGGGGGGCAGGAGTGCCTGGGCGATTTCGCCTTCGTTGACGGTGGGGCGTTCCGGTCGTCCCTTGTGAAGATCCATCAACTTGGTGTGGTCAAGACCCATGAGCCGCAGGATGGTCGCGTGGAGGTCGTGGACGTGGAGCCGGTTCTCGACGGCGTGCAGGCCGATTTCGTCGGTCGAGCCGACCACCTGACCGCCCGGCACGCCGCCCCCGGCCATCCACATGGTGAAGCCGTAGGGGTTGTGGTCGCGGCCATCCCCCTTTTCGGATTGGTCTCTTCGGTCTCGTTGCCCAGATCGACCGCCTCGGGCGCTTCAGCTTGCGTCCGGAAGGCCAGTTCGTAGCTGCGGATGTTGAACTCGTAGGGGTACAGCCGCAGGAAGGTGGTGGCAACGCGCAGTTCAGGGTCATCGGGGTTGATCTGATCGCCGGCGCGTTGTTCGCGCAGGAACTGGTCGTAAGGCTCATCGGCGTGGAAGGCCGCCACGACATAGTCGCGGTAGCGCCAGACGTGAGGGCGGTCGGCGTCCTGGCGATAGCCGTCCGATTCGGAATAGCGGACCAGATCAAGCCAGTGACGGGCCTGACGTTCGGCGTAGCGGGGGGAGGCCAACAGACGATCGACCAGCGCGGCGTAGGCGTCGGCCTCGGGCGTGGGGTCGTTCATGAAGGCGTCAATCTCTTCGGGGGAAGGAGGGAGTCCCCAGAGGTGGAAGGTCAGTTGGCGGCGGAGCAGGTGACGAGGGATCAGGAGGTTTCGACGCCGACCGTCTCGACGGCGGGAACGCCGTTGTCGCCGATGGCTTCGACAGGGCAGCCTTCGAGGGCTTCGCGGCAGCGCGCTTCCTCCTCGGGGGTCATCGGCTGACGTTGAACAAAACTATAACGTCCGGGGCCGTGGCGCGCGAAGTGACGAGGTGCGATTTCTCGACAGAAATCGCAGTCGATGCAGGTGAGGTCCACATAAAAGCGGCCCGGACGGTTCTCGGGCACTTTCTGGTCGAGGTCGGCCATGACGTGGCGATCCGATTCGGGGCGGGAACCAAGGCGGGGGGACGCGAGAGGGGAGGATTTGGATGAGGAGGCGAGCGCGGTGTAATTAAAACGCGCTCGCCTCCGCCGGATCAGTTTAGACCAATCGACAACGCAGCCGCGCGGCGCGTCGGCTTAGACAGTCTTGGCGTCGATCCAGGTCATGAGCGACCTCAGACGTTTGCCAACCTCCTCGATGGGATGCTGGCGTTCCCGACGCTTGATCGCGTTGAAGGTGGGGCGGTTGGCCTTGTTCTCCAGAATCCACTCCTTGGCGAACTGGCCAGACTGAATCTCATGCAGGATTTTGCGCATCTCGACGCGGGTTTGCTCGGTGATGATCCGGGGACCGCGGGTGTAGTCGCCGTATTCGGCGGTGTTGGAGATGCTGTAGCGCATGTAGTTGAGACCACCCTGGTAGAGCAGATCGACGATGAGTTTGAGTTCGTGCATGCACTCGAAGTAGGCGCTTTCGGGCTGATAGCCGGCTTCGACCAGGGTTTCGAAGCCCATTTTGACCAGGGCGCTGACGCCTCCGCATAGGACGACCTGTTCACCGAAGAGGTCGGTTTCGGTTTCCTCAGCGAAGGTTGTTTGGAGGACGCCGCCGCGGGTACCGCCGATTCCTTTGGCGTAGGCCAGCGCCTGGGCTTTGCCGGCGGGGGTGGTGGTTTCGGTGGTGGCGATTAGGCAGGGGACGCCGCCGCCCTTGACGAACTCAGAGCGGACCAGGTGGCCGGGACCTTTGGGGGCCACCAGGGCGCAATCGACCCCAGGGGGAGGGACGACCTGACCGAAGTGGATGTTGAATCCGTGCGAACAGAGCAACAGGTTGCCCGGTTTGAGATGAGGTTTGACGTCGCGCTCGTAGATGTCGCCCTGCACTTCGTCGGGCAGCAGAAGGTTGATGAGGTCGCCCGCTTGGGCCGCCTCAGCCGCGGAGACCGGTTGGAAGCCGTCCTTGACGGCCGCCTCGTAGTTGGCCGAGCCGGGGCGTTGGCCCACCACCACCTTCAAGCCGCTGTCCCGAAGGTTAAGCGCCTGGGCGTGGCCCTGACTGCCGTAGCCGATGATGGCAATCGTCTTGTCCTTAAGCAAACCGAGGTCGGCATCCTGATCGTAATACATCACCGCGGGCATCGCATCTCTCGCTTTTCTTCTCAACTCATCGCGCGACAATCTCGACGGACCGCGTCCGTCGCCGGCCGATCCCCAGGCGTTTTGAACGAGACGGGACGCCGGAGAATCGTTCCTGTTGCGTAAAACCAAACCATTAGCATACCGCATGTTCGTCGTGGCCGCTGGGGAGCCGCCACGACGCGACGAATGGACCAGACCAATCTAGGTGTGAATGTGAGGCGAGCCAGAGTCGAACCCGTCGGGCAAACCGGCACAGGACGATTCAATCGGTTCCGTACCGCGGTCACCGTCACAAGCTGGAGTGACCGACCACCACACCGCCGGGTTCAGGGGGGAGGGTGGCGCGATCGACCGGGCGCACCGAGTCGCGCACCAGGGCGATACGTCCGGTGCGGGCGAGTTCGGCGATGCCATAGGGCCGCATCAGTTCGATGAAGGCCTCGACCTTTTTGGCGGTTCCTGAGACCTCCAGCATCATGAGGCTAGGTCCGACATCGACGACCCGAGCGCGGAAGTCGTCGGCCAGGCCGCGGATTTCTGAACGCTGCTCCGGGGTCGCCCGGACTTTGATGAGCATCAGGTCGCGCTCGACGAACTCTTCCTTGGAGATGTCCAGCACCTTGACGACGGTGACGATCTTTTCGAGCTGCTTGCGGACTTGTTCCAAGTGGCGGTCGTCGCCGACCACCACGAAGGTCATCCGCGAGAGTTCCGGCGTCTCGGTCTCGCCCACCGCCAAGCTGTCGATGTTGAAGCCCCGCGAGGCCAACATCCCCGCCACGTGCGACAGCACCCCCGGTTGGTTCATCACCAGCGCCGAGAGCACGTGACGACGCCAACCCGTGTCCTGCAACCCGTCACTCATCCAATCCATCCTTCACGCGGAAACACCAAATCGCGCCGGGATGGACCCCTGTGGTCCCTCCCCAACCCAAGGGCCGCTTGGTCGCTTGGAAAGGGAGACCAGCCCCACCGCGCCGTTGGGACAGATAGTCCGACAAACCCCTTCCCCAAGGCCTTGATTATAGACCCTCCACCGGGTTCTCCGCCACGAGCGACCTTCCGATTCTCAACCTCCGTCTAAACCCCCGACGCAAGCCGTCGGTCTGGCAACGCGGTGCGCGGGCGGATAAACTTCATCCGTCGGCGCGACGATCACGGCTGAAACCAACGGACGGAACCATGACGACACCAAATCCGCTCCGAACCTCTTTCAAAGTGATGTCGATCCGACTATTTTTATAGAACCATGATGTTTGTCAACTTGAACCAAGATGTGGGGTGGACAACGATGGCCAGCCGAGGCGTGCTTTCATGGGGGATGGTCGGTTTAATCTCAATCCATGTGGGGTGGGCTTCGCCGGTTCGGATCGACGATCATGGCCGAGATCACGAGACTGAACTGGCTCGCATGGTGGGCGTGTGGACGGTGACCTCCTGGGAAGCCGAAGGCAACAAGCTGCCGGCCGCCTCGATCGAGGACGCCCGAATGACTATCCGTAAGGATGGCTCGTTTTCCGTGCGCTTGGGAGGCGCGAACCTGCGGGGCACCATCCGGTTCGATCCTTCCTCCAAGCCGGCCAAGTTTGATGCGACGACAATTGACGAATCTGGCGAAGAGTCCTCGTTCGAAGGGATTTACAAAATTGAACTCAAAGAGGGATTCATCGTCTGGACCGTTTGCGTTGGAGCGCCGGGAGGTGGACGCCCCGTCGAGTTCGTCTCCGAGGCTGACGCGGGCACATCGTTGATGATCTTTCGCAAACCGTTGGAGTAATTCTGCCACGGATGGTCGGTTGGCCTTGGAACTGATTGCTCCTTTGAAACCCCCACCTCTCCACGCTTATGGCTTCGTCAATCCCCGAGATCGCGGCGTTGGGTTTGGGAATGGGTTACACGCCAGGCTTTAGGGACGACCATCGCCCTCCTGCCTTGCGCCGAGTAGAGCGAGAAGGCGGGAGGGGCGGTCTGGGGCAAGGTGGGTTGGGGATGGTCTAACGAGGTTTGGGTCGATCCGATCCGAGCGTGGCGACGCGGTGGGAGCGAACACGATCTTGGGCTGGGGCGTTGTTCAGGGGGTCATGCCGCCGAGAGCTTCGACATTGAGGCCGCGACTGGAGTTGATGGCGGAGAGCACTCCTTCGATGAGGCGTCGTTCGAGGTAGGAACGGAGACGGTCGTTTTCGACCTCGGCAATCCATTCCTGAGCCGCCTTGACCAAATTGCGTCGTCCCATCGACTCCGCGACCGCACCGAGAGCTTGGGCGATGTTATACAGGTCGCCGTCGAGCAGAACGACCGCGGCGCGAGCGTCCTCAAAGCGTCCCACTGCGACGAGGACATCGACGAGCGCCCGGGCCAGGACGTTGCGGACGTCGCCAAGCGGCAGGGAAGCGATGGCGCGGGCGGCTTCGCTGAAGGCTTGGGTGGCGAGGTCGGCGTGGGCTTCCTGGGTTCGGGAGCGGGCCAGAACATCGGCCAGAGCGAGGTACGCTTCAGAGCGGGCCTCGGGACCGGCGATGGCGCGGGCCAATTCGAAGGCCAGGGTGAACCGTTCGCTGCGAGCCGCGTTGCGGACCACTTCAAGCTTGGCGTTGTCTCGGAAAAGGGGCCATTCGGTCTGGAGGGCGATGTCGAAAGCCAGTTGAATGATGCGGTCGCCTCGTTCAATCAGCGCGTCGAGGTCGTCGGCGAGGTCGGGACGCCGTTCGGGGCCCAGGTTCAGAGGACTGAACATTTCCCGAGCCCGGTTGGAAAGCTCCTCGGCGATCAGCAAGCGACCCTCGTTGCGGTAAATGGGCGAGGTCATCGCTTTGATGAGGGTCGAGGCCTCCTCGCCGATCTTGAGAATCAGGTCAATGATTTGGAGGCGATCGACCTTGGAGGTTTCCTCATCCTCTGCGATGGGGATTGGTGCCAGGTCGGGAACGGCCTCGCGGAGCAACTCGGCTGTGAGTGCCATGAGATTTCGGATGATTCGTTCGAGTCGCAAGTCCCGTTCGCGTGAGGTATCAACACGCAAAGCGGCCTGACCGGCTTCGATGAGGGCGTCATAGGCCTCGTCGTAGCGTCCGACATAGGTCAACAGCGCGCCGACCTTCTCCAACGCACGAGCGCGGGCTCGGGGATCAACGATCGCTCGCGCGTTGGGCAACACCTCTTTTTCAAGCTCTTCGATTTGCTCTGTAGTGAGATTGGAGGAGTCGAAGTCGATCGGTTCGTCGTCGCCCGGGAGAGTGGTCCGTTCACCCTGAGCCAGGGGAGCGTTGGGCGGGGTGGTGGGGGCATCCGTCGCCGGGTTAGCCGGGCGGGAGGGACCTGGAACGATTCGGGGCGCGGGCAGTTCCTGCCCACGGGTTCCCTCCGCGTTGGTACCGACCAGGAGCAATCCCACCGTCCAAACCAGGGCCGCGTCCCACAACGATCTTGGACGCGGAGGGCTATCGCCGTCAATCAACAACGTCGGCATGAGTGAGCGTCCTTCCTCGAAACGACTCATCGGAAGCGTGGCGACGTAATCGCCGGAACCCATCGCTCCGACCGTCGGGCGGGACGGCACCCGTGCCCAAGCCCGACGTGGGTCAGCCCGCCGGATGGGAAGCCATCCCTCCCTATCCCCACGCGCGGCGAGGCGATCGAAATGGGGCGGGCCACGCGATCCATCACCTTCGTTTTCGACCGAAGACCCGCGCTGCGTTCGATCCTCCCGTCCTGCTTTGGCTCATTCACCCCTTGCAAACAGCCTTTTCGGGTTAGTCCGCATGATCCGCTCAGCCAGACCCAGCGCCCGTTCCTCGCTCCAGCCCCGCCCGCGCACCCAGTCCTCGGCCAGCACCTCGGCCAGCACTCTCTGGAACATGCGGAACTTGGGCAGAATGAATTCAAGTTTGTAGGCATCCGAATAATAACCGACAATCTTGGTTTGCGGGACTGCCTGAAGTTTGGCCCGCAGGTCAGTGGCGATGAAGGCAGGAAGGTTGGAGTACCACCAGTGACCCATTGCCACCACGTTGGGGAAAATCCAGGCGTAGGAGACCAGTTCCGGGGCCGCGTCGGGGGCCAGGGTCGAGATTGGAAAGGTGACGTCGGGGAATTGGTTGAAGAGTTCGTGATAATCGTGCAGGCTGACTCGCCGGTCGTAAAGGTCGCGGCCACCGGCGACGCCGGCGGGGTAAACGTCGCGTCGAGGGCCGATCATGAGGTCGAAGGGCAAACGATAGTCGCGGCAGAACTGGGCGAGGGTCCAGAACACGGTTTGCTGAACCAACCGCGCTTCGTCGGGACGCAGTTCCAGACCATGCAGGGCGCGACGGATCGGGGTCGCAGCGCGGGTGACGTCGGGCGCGACGGCCTGGAAGTCGGGCGGCAGACTGATGGCGCAGGCGCGTGCTCCCTTGGAGACGAACCGATCGAACAGCACGCCGAGGGCGTTCTTGAGTCCCTCAATGTCCTCGACCGGCAGGTTGGTCGTGTTGCGCAGACGCTCGCTGGTGGTGGGGCGATCGAGCTTGAGCACCAGGTCGTCGGTGCGTAGGCAGGGAACATATCGAGAGGTATCCCAACCTTCGAGGGGGTCGTCGAAGTCATTGGTGAGGAAAACGGCTTCGAGTCCGGTGGTGGTCCAAACCCGGTCGTCCCAGGCATTGGCCTCGGCGGGCGACTCCTTGAGGGCGTGGTCGTAGAGGAGGTCGATGGTGTCGGGGCCGATCGGAGCGTGAACGTCGTCGAAGCCGTGAAAGACCCGGGCGATCTCGGTTAACCAGGAGAATTGCACGGTGTTGTCAATGCGATCGAGCCAACCGGCCAGGTTGCGGGAACGCTGGCGGGGATCGAGCGCCGGATCGACCAATTCGGCGGGCATTCCGGCCGAATGGGCGAGTTCGGTGTAGTAGTGATAGCCCAGGATTTCGTCGAAACGCCGGGCCGCCGGCGCGTGGGGGTTGATGTGGGAGTGGGGGTCGTAGATCGGCCAGGAGGCGATCACCTCAAACAAGCGCCGAGTCAAAGCGTCTGAAATGGTGTCGGCGTGGAGAAGGGCGGCGGACATCACAGTGGGACTCCGATCGAGAGGCTCCCTGGGATGGTGGGAGCGTGGTTGCTCAAAAACCCTCGCAAGACGAGGTGGGGACGATCCGACATAATCGGAAGGTTCGGTTTTGGCCAAATCCATTCAAATCCGGCGGGCGGAATATAATGCGTTTGATGCGGTTCGGCTTGCTTGCGGTGAACTTGCGGTGAACAATCCCCCACGGGCAACAGTGCGCTGAGGGAATGCGTCAGGTGCGTTTGAATCCCGGAATCCCTTCTGATCCAGCAGTTCTCGCCGCTTTGGAATATTTTAATCAATCGATTTGAAATCACGATCCTGGAACCGGTCAAAGGAATCACAAACGCTCCCTTTGGATTATGATCCATTCAGGATGTTCTTGGGCGGATCTCCTTCAGAAAAAGGATTCAATCGTACAAGTATAAACGTCTTTCAAATATTTGAAGTTTGAACACTTTTGGGTCTAAATAGAATCACTCGATATATCCTAGTCCCCGTAGACGCTCCTTGACCAGTTCATCCTCGTCGGGGTCGGCGGCAGGAGACTGGGCCAGGGTTTCCTGGAGCGTGGCGATCCAGCTGATCAGGGAGGCAGGCTCAAGGGTCTCGGTGGGCGGGTTCCAATTGGCATAACCGGGAGGCGTCACCACGAGGAAGACGCCGCCTTGGGGGGAACCAGCGATCACCAGCGCCAGGACGTTGCCCCGAGGGCCGCTGCCCGATTGAAACGCGCTCAGCAGTTCGGTGATAGCTCCGTCGATCCGGTCGGGAGCGGCGTCGAGTTCGAGGTCGAGGTCGAGGTCGAGCCGGGAGACGGTGGTCCACCGATTCTGGACCAGGTTGGACCAGATGGGGTCGGCGGGGTCGGCGGTGGTTAGTTCACCTGACTGGCCCGAGGCGGCTAGACCGGCTAGTGAGGGCAGCCGGGGGTCGTCGAACAGATCCAGCGGGCGGGACGACTTGAGGGTGATGAACGCCAAATGGGTCATGGGATGAGACTCCGTCCTTCCCACTCGTCAGGAGCGGGGACGCCGAGGGCCTTGGTGATCGTGGGGGCTAGGTCGATCAAGCGTGGAGCTGGTCCGGTCGCCGCTGCGCTGTCGTAGGGGCGGTTCATCGCCAGGAAGCCGGGCACGCGGTCGGGGTCGATCACATGATCGCCGCTCCAGGCGTGGTCGTTGTCTTGGAAGGTCGCGTCATCGACCCGGCCGGCGGACGACCCCCAGGCCACTCGGTAGCCCGGCGCGAAGTGGACCAGCACATCGCACGCCCGATTGACATAGGGACCCTGGAAGATCGCGGCGCGGCACAGGGCGCGAGTAATCGCGGTTTGGCCGGTTTGGGGGTCGGTCAAACCCGTCAGACCAGCCGCGATTCGCTCGGCGAGGTGGGCCGCCTCGTCGGGTGGCACGATCCCCTGCGCTTCGCGGCCTTGCAGGTTGAGGAAGATTGCTCCAAGACCCACTGAGTAAGCCTGGGTATTCGACCAGTCGATCCCTTGAAGGTAGTCGCCCGCGGGGTCGCCGGGAGCAATATTGGGCTTGGGGGTGAGCAGACCTTGATCCTGCAGCCAGGCGTTGAGTCCCACACCCCGGCGGAAGTCGTCGAAGCCGTGGTCCGACAGGGCGATCACCAGGGTTTGGTCGTCGGCCGCCTCCAGCGCCAGGCCGGCCATCGTGTCGGCCCGTTTATAGGCATCGAGGATCGCCGCGGCTCCTTGTTCGGTGCGGGGACGGCCCCGATGAGCCGGGTGAGCGTCGTCCCAGTAGCGCCAGAAGAGATGTTGAATGCGATCCGGAGTATCGAACAAGCAGAAGATCAGACCTTCGGAGGAACGATTGAGGGCATGGCGCAGCATCGCCTCACGCTCGCGCCAGCAGAGGTCGCATTGGTTGAGGAAGGCGGCTTCGTCGAGTCGGCCGTTGGCGAGGCCGGCGTGGTCTTCGACCATGCCGGTGGTAGCGTAGAGGCCCAGGGTGTCGGCGAGGTCGCCTGCGTATTCGGGCGGCTCGCTAATGGGGAACAACGGGCTGTGGGGGTCGAAGTTGACCGGCGAGGCGTAGAGACGCACTGGCGGGTCGTTTCGTTCCAGACGCCAGCGCACGATGCCCCGGGTCGAACGGAGCAGGCCGGCTTTAAACTTCACCCGGGTCCAGCCGCTCCACACGCCGGGTTCCAAGGCGACCGGACCGCCTTCGACGCCTTCCAACAGCAGGCCGGGGCCGTCGGATCGGGGCTTGAGTTTGATTTCGCGAACCAGGTCGCCCTTGGCGTCGCGGGGACCGATCAAGCTGCCCACGAGTTCACCGTTGGGCTTGCGTTCCAAACGAACGACCCGCTCGCTCTCAAGCGCCCGCACCTTGGGTTCTTCGGTGAAGAAGGTGGCAGTGCCGAAGCCTCCCCGGAGGTCGGGCACGCCTAGACCCGAGAGCAGACGAATTTGGCCCTGGCCGGGGTCGGGTGGATAGGTGCAGGGGGGACGGAGAACCTGCGAAGGGATGCCCGCCCGCGCAAGAACCGACCAGACCGGATCGCCGCCGCGCAGGTTGACCACCCTGGGTGGCAGCAAGGGGTTGGGACGTTCATAGCGGTTCAGCGCCATATCGACCCGATGGCTGGCCGGGTCGCGGGTCAGGAAGTCGAAGATGCCGTGGCCGCCGGGGTTGCGGCTGGTGGCGAAGCTCGACCAGGCCACCGGAGTTTGCGCAGGGGCGGTGGTGGCCACGGTGGAGAAGCCGCCGCGTCGGCGAAGTTCGGCGAGGTGAGGCAATTCACCGCGTCCTTGAAACTCCTCGATCAAGCGGGGCGACAAGCCGTCAAGACCGATCACAATGACGCGGCGAACGAAGCGCGTGGAACTCATTGATCCCGATTCAAGCGAAACACTCGACGCAGCAGGGTCTTGGCCGTCACCAACGCCGAACGTCCCAGCAGAAGGGCCCCGCCTAGGACGGTCGCTAGCGCCGAGGCCAGCGGCATCGTGGTTTCGGGACCGAAATAGGAGAACACGATGAACGATGACATGAGACACCCCTTGAGCGAGTCCGTTGAAACGGTGGTCCCCATGAAGAACATCCGCGCCGGATCAAACAAACAATTGGCACCATGACCATTTCCAGGTCGCGGGATCACCGGGGCGAACGGGGGTGGGGTGTCTCAAGCGTGATGGCCGGTGTCGCAGCGACGGTCTGAGACTACCAGGCAGGAGCCGATCGAGCAACCGGAAGACACGCGAGGGAACCACATGGGGAACCCAGCGCAGCGGATGAACGGCGATCGTATCTTGGGTCTTCCATCGTCGCCTCCCGGCGGTTAGCTTCAACCGACTTAAACGCGAGCCACCTGGGCAAGTCGGGTCGAATCGATCAAAACAGCTGTTTGGTCAAGTTCAATCCGACTCCCAGGCGGTCCAAGGGTGGCGCAAGAGGGGACAATTCATTTCATCAGGGGGACAGCTTGTCCGGCTCGTCGTGCCGCGCTGGTCAAGCGAGGGGTAGGGAGGCCAATCCCCCAGTGGGACACCTCAATCGTTCAATCGTTGGCACCGTTTTGGCGGAACATCGGGTGTTGCCGATCGCCCCGCGAAAGCATGAAGGCCATGAGGTCAAGGATCTCCTCCTGGGTAAGGGTGTTGAGCAGACCCTCGGGCATCATCGAGATCGGTGATGGCAGGATCTCCTCGATCGCCGACCGCTTGATCGACACCATCGCGTCGGGGTTGAGCATGTCGGTGTTGATCATCAGATTCTCGTTGCTAAGATTGACAATCCGCCCTGTGACCACTCGACCGTCATCGACCAGGATTTGGACGGCCTCATATTGGTCGGAGATGGTTTTGCTGGGGTGGATGATCGACTCCAGCAAGTCGCGGGGGGAGAATCGGTTGGCAATGGTGGTCAAGTCGGGACCGGTTGAACCGCCGTCGTCGCCGAAGCGGTGGCAAGAGTAGCAGTTGGCCGCGGCGAACATCGAGCGGCCTTGGTCGTAGTTACGGCCCTTGGCCAACGCCTCGCCGCTCACCAGGGGCTCAAGCTCTTCCAGGGTCCACTCCTTGACGAAGGGGCGTGACGGCAGCACTTCAGCGACCACCTCTGGCTTGGCCTCCAGGATCGGCTGCAGTTTGGCCTTCTGGTCTTCGGACAGGTTGGCGACCGCTTCGGCTTTGATGTTGCGGATGAACCCAACCAGGCTGTGCCCCCCCTTATAGGTGGACGCCTTCACGAACCAACGGAAGTAACGTTCCCGCAACTCGTCGGTCCAACCCACCTGGGCGACCCGTAGCGCCAAAGCGTAGTCGATCTGCTCCTCCTGGGTGGGGGCTTTCTCCATCAGGTCGATTGTCTTGGCGACCACGTCGTCGGACTGAAGGTACACCAGAAGTTTGCTCAGTTCCGAGTCGAGCCGCCGCGAGCCAGCGGGATACAGGTCGTTGAGCCGATCGGCCACCGTTTCCCGAATGTGGGAGGGCGGTTCGCCCTGGCGGATGAAGCTCAGGCCAAGAATGCGGAGCGCCTGGATCTTTTGATCCTCGGTCGTCAGGTCCAGCGAAAGCCGGTCCAACGCATGCAGCAGAGGCTCCTGGTATTGTTGACCACCCTGGCGGGCCAAGGCCAGCAGCGCTGTCAACGCCCCTTGAATGCGTGGTTCGTTCAGAGCGCGGTCGGCCCAAGTTTCGACCGGCTGCGACTCGACCGCCAGACGAGCGGCGTAACGCAGGAAGCGGTCAGGGGAATCCAGGAACGGCCAGGCAGTTTCGACCGCCTTGGGATCGACTACCCCGTGGAACGCCTCGAGCGCCCGGCGTTGAGCGCGGGCTTCGGAGCCGGCGTCGGGGGTGGGTTGAGTCGTGACCGGTGTGGTGTCCTCCGAGCCGACGTAGCGCACCCGATAGAGTCCCGAGGTGGTGCGGCGGCCACCCAGGGTGAAATAGATCGCGCCGTCTTGGGGACGCACCACGATGTCGGTCAACGCCAGGGGTTGGCCAGTGACGAACTCCTCGGCGACCGCGTCATAGCTGGAGCCGTTAGGGGTCAGATGGACCGCGTAGAGCTTGCCGTAGCTCCAGTCGCAGATGAACAGCGCTTCTTGGTATTTGGACGGGAACTTGGCCCCATAACCAAAGACCACGCCGGTGGGAGAGCCTGGACCAATGTTGAGAATGGCGGGCAGCGAGTCGGGGTAGTCGGGCGGCCACTTGCCGGTGCCCGAACGCCAGCCGAATTCCGAGCCGCCAGTGGCGTGGTTGACTCGCGTGGGACGATACCAGGGGGTGTTCATGTCCCACTCCATGTCGGAGTCGTAGGTGAACAGTTCCCCATCTTTGTTGTAGGCAGCGTCGTAGGGGTTGCGGTATCCTGAGGAGATCAGGGTCCATTCCTTGCCGTCGGGCGAGACGCGGGCGATCCAGCCGCCGGGAGCCAGGCGTCCCACGGCGTGGCCGCTGGCGTCCCACATCCGGGGTAGCAGTTGGTCCTCGCCCCAGTTGGATGGCAGCATGGTGCGGTCGAACTCGGTGATGTCGGTGTGGTTGCCCGCCACGATTGTCAGACTTTGGCCGTCAGGCGACAACACGATAGCATGCGGGCCGTGTTCGCCCGATCCCTTCAGAGGACGCAGCAATTCCACCTCGTCGAATTGGTCATCGCCGTCGGTGTCACGCGCTCGGTAAAGGCCAGTCACGTTACCCTGACGCCCTTCGGAGACCATCACGTAAAGACTGTCGAAGGCGTACAACAAACCATGCGCGCTGCCGATGTCGATCGCTAGCGGCTCCACCGTCGGTGGTTGGTCCTCCTGGTCCGAAAGCGTGATCCGGTAGAGCTTGCCGTACTGGTCCGAGGTAATCAGCCGGCCTTGGGGGTCCAGCGTCATGCTCACCCAGGAACCCTGTTCGGGCGGGACGGCGTAGATCAGCTTGACCTCGAAATCCTTAAGGGTCTTGAAGTTCGCGGCCGCATCGTTCAGCTTGGAACGGACCGCGGACGGTTCATCATCGCCCCGCGTCGGCGAGGATGGGCCAACCCACGCGGCAAGCGCCACGCCTGCGACCAACAACGCGGTCGGACGAATTGATAAGTGAACGCATTCCAACATCAGAGGATGTTCCTTATTCATCAAACGCGGGCGGGAGGAGAGGAGAAGGCGGGCGGGGGGCACGAGGCCCAACTCAACCAATTCTGCCGGACCTCCCGATCAGATTGCAAGGGAAGGCCCGACAAACTCCGATGCGTGGGCGGTTCTCCGGTTCGAGATCGGGCGGGGGCGCTCAACGCCGATTGGAGCGGCGCTGGCTAGGGGAGTGGGATCGAGGAGGATCGAGGCGGGTGATCGTGACGAAAAACGCGCTACGGGTCCGATCGTCGGGAGCAGTCAGGGGAGTTTCGAGCCGCTGGGCACCGACCGCTTCAATCCCATCCCACTCAAGGATGGCTGCCGAATCGTCCGTTTTCAAGTCGATCGTCGCCCAGGACGCGCCACAGACCACTCGCGCGGTCGTCGTCCCCGAGGGAACCGGCCGATTGCGAGAAACCGTACAGGACCGCAACACGACGCGACAGTGGCCCGCGCGTTCGACGTTGCCCGCCTACCAACCTTGGACGTTCCACGGGTCGCGCTCGAACAGGATTTGGTCCCAGGGGACCTCGGGATCGTGCCAGTCGTGGCAAGTGAGCGTTGCGACAGAGCACGCGGCCCAACTGAGGGGGAACCTGACCAGGCCTTCGCGTGTCTGGCGCGTCGAGACGGCGTTCCACCATTCAAGATAGGCGCGCCGCAGCGTTTCGACGAGTTGGGGATGATCAGCCGCGAGGTCGTGGGTCTGCGACGGATCGTCGTCCAGGTTGTCGAGTTCATCCCGGTTGACGAGTCGCCAATGTCTCTGCAGGACGCACGATGGCCGCCAAAGTGCGGGATTTCGACCCGTTGCGAGGGATGATCAAAGTCCGTTAGGCGGGGATGGCTGCGGCAGGGCGCGCCTCTGGCACTTCGGCCAGCGACGAGCCGTCGAGCGAGTCGAGCGCGGGGTGGGATGGTCCGCACCATGAGGCCAAGGTCGGCAACAGATCGACATGGGCGCAAAGCCCGGAAAGATGCCGCCGGTCTCCACGGACCCGTTTGCGTTCATCTCGCTCTTGTGAACCAACTTCCAAAGCGTCGCCAGAGACCCTTCCAGGCGTTCCTGCCGTCCGACAAGCTCGGCTCCCAAAGACAACGGCTAACCCATTTGGTGCTTCAAAGACAACGGCTAACCCATTTGGTGCTTATTGATTGAAATCGCTTCGGCCCGGATCGCTCGCGTGGAACGGCGTGTTCGCCTTGTCGGACGGGACGAACGGACTTAGGATCGCTCGGGGTTCCACGATCGACTCCAGGGAGGGAGGATTCATCCATGAACGCCGCCGATCTTGCTTCGAGCTGCCACGCCGCGACAGTCGCACCCCAACCGCGCGGTCAAATCCGACCCGCGACCCGCTCCGAATCCCGTCCCCCCCGGCTCTCGGTGGTGATCGCGTCGATCAATGGACGTGAAGTGCTCGAACCGACTCTGGACGCGCTTGACGCCCAAACCATCCGCGACGAGATGGAAATCCTGGTGGTCGAGGCGGTTGGGGACGCGACCCGCGCCCATCTGGCCGAGAGGCTGCCAGTGGTTCGCGTCATTCCGGTGCAGGAACGGATGAGCATTCCCAGGCTGCGCGCTTTAGGGGGCCGGGCCGCGACTGGTGACGTGGTGGCGATCCTCGAAGACCACGTGGCGGTGGTGCCTGGCTGGGCCGAGGCCATTGTCGCGGCCTTCGAGCAAACCGACGATCCGACTCTGGCGGCGGTGGGCGGCCCGGTTCTCAACGGTCGCCGTGGCTGGGTCGATCGCGCCGCCTTCCTCACCGAATACACCCCGTTTCTACCGCCGCTTCAACCCCGCGACCCCGCAGCCGTGCCCAATCTGGCGGGCAACAACATTGCCTACCGTCGCGCTTGGTTGGAACGTCATCTCGACTTGTTGGAACAGGGCCGGTGGGAGTCGTGGATCAACGCGGCCATCCTTCGGCAAGGGGGACGTCTGGAGGCGCGGGACGCCGCGGCCGTGCGTCACATCAAGCCGTTCACCTTGGCGGACTTCCTAACGCAACGGTTTTGGTTCTGCCGCTCGTTCGCCGGAATGAGGCGGGCGGACCAATCCCCGGTCGTTCGTCTGATCCACATCGCCGGGTCGCCGCTGCTGCCGGCTCTGCTGCTAGCTCGAATCGCCCGCGCCGTTTGGATCGACAAGCGGCCCGGTCACCGCGCCGACTTTCTGGCCTGCCTGCCGCTGATCCTACTGTTCCTGACCGTCGGCGCGGCCGGCGAACTCGTGGGATATCTCTGGGGGACTGGCGGCAGTTTGGAACGAGTCGAGTGAGCGTTTTTGAGAATCACAAGGTGCTGAGGGAGACGAATGCAACCCGTCGCGCTGCGGAGCTGAGACTGGCGGTGGTGATCACCAGCGCGGACGATCCGGCGAGGTTGGTCCAAGCGGCCCGTTCGGCCTGGTCCTCCTGCCGCGCGCCGGAGCGGGTGACGTGGTGGTTGGTAACCACGTCCCAATGGGTTGAAACCCTTGAGCGCGATCAGGCGACCCAGTTCGAGGGCATGGGGCCGGCGAAGGTCCACCTTCTGGTGGTTTCGTCCGACGCGGTCGAGCTACAACGGGCCGACGCGGTTTGGCAAGTCGATGCCGATTGGGTGATCTTCACCGAAGCAGGATGCCGACATCCGGTAGGTTGGGTCGAGGATTGGATCGAGGCAATTCAACGGGCCGAAACACTGGGGATCGAGGCGGTGGGGGGAACGGTCGAACCAGGGGAGGAAGTTCTCCGTGACCGTCTCACGCTGGCAGTCTGGCTACATGAATATAGTCATGCCTTAGCGGACTCACTGACATCAAGGCGGCCGGCCGGATGCGATGCTGCGGTGGCGGTCACATGGGCGCGACGCTTGGCGGCGGAGCGTGGCCGGTTGTTCGACCACGAGTGGACCCGGCCCGGACGGGCCGAGGCTCGCCGCCGGGGGTCTCCAGTGCGTTACGCTCGGCCAATTCCTCCGGGCGGATGGATCTCCGAACGGATTCGCGCGGGCCAATCTTATGGACAAACTCGCCCGATCGCCCAATGGGCCGGGAAGTTCTCCTGGTGCGCAGCTCTGGCGTTGACCCCGTTGATCGCGGCGGCTCAGATCCGCGGCTTGCTCGGTTCGATCCGGACCAGCGCGAGGGGGCGCGGTTTGGCGCGACGGGCGGGAATCGCTCTGGTTAGAGTGGTGTTGGGCTGGAGTTGGGGGGAGGCCTGCGGCCGTTTGGGTCGGGCGACCCCGCGTGACGAGGATTCCCGCCCGGTTCCCGCGACTTCCCCTTGACCCTGACCGCGCTGGTTCTACCCTGACTCCATCGCCTCCCACACGCCACAGGAGGCCTCGGGATGGATTCCCCCCGTCGAGTCGGGAATCCAACGGGAAGGAGTGAGAGGATGTCGTTATATTCAGCCACTGAACGGGTTCCCGAACCTGGTTCGGCTCCTCGGGAGATGCGTGTGGACTACAAGCGCGCCTCATTGAGCGAGTCGGATGTCCATCCCGACCCGATCACGCAGTTCGGGGTTTGGTTCGAGGAGGCGGTGGCTCATGGTTTGCGCGAACCCAACGCCATGACCCTGGCGACGGTTGGTCCCGACGGGCGTCCCTCGGCCCGGATCGTGCTGCTCAAGGGGTACGACCCGCGGGGGTTCGTCTTCTTTACGAACTACGAGAGCCGCAAGGGCCGCGAGCTTTCGGCCAACCCCCACGCCGCCTTGGTCTTTTTCTGGGCCGATTTGGAGCGTCAGATTCGGATTGAGGGGATGGTGGAACGAGTTGATCCCGCCGAATCCGATGATTATTTCAAGAGTCGTCCGCTGGGGTCGCGTCTGGGGGCGTTGGCTTCTCGTCAAAGCACGGTCATTCCCAACCGCGACGTGCTGGATCGGCGTTTGGCCGAACTGGAAGCGCAGGTTCGGGCGGGCGACGTTCCCCAACGTCCCGACTGGTGGGGGGGATATCGTGTGACCCCGTCGGAACTGGAGTTCTGGCAAGGCCGTTCCAACCGCTTGCATGATCGTCTGCGTTATTGTCGGGATGAATCGTCGCCTTCGGGCTGGAGGATCGAACGCTTGTCCCCCTGAGCGGCTGAGGCGGTAGGAACGACCAGCGTGGGCAAGGGCAGGCGGGCGATGGTGTCGGGGTCGTCCCAATCGACCACCTCGACAGCTCCCAGGATGGCGCGTCCCGGCGTCCGCGCTTTCCAGCAAGGAAGCAGCCGCGCGGTGAGCCGTGTGGCTTCGGGTTGGGGTGGGACGCGGATCAACACTGTAACGCCCGAGCCTTCGTTGGTGCGACGGCGTTCGAGCAAAGCGACGCCGCCTGCTCGGGCCTGGCTCTGGTCGGTCTTCGAGGCGTCGGCGTCCTGCGACGCGGACGCGGTCGGTGGGGTTGACGGGGTCGCGTCGTCGAGGTCGTCGTCGTTGACAAGTTCCAGGTCCACCCGTTCCAAACTTAGGCCCGGAGGTTCGGGCAAGGTGACGGCGACAACGCGGGGCCGTTGGTCTTGGGGGACCGATCGCCAGTCGAGTTGGAGGCGAGGACTCCAAACCATCCCGACATTCAGCCTTAGGGATTGCGAGGGATCGATCGGGTCGAGCCATCGGACTGGTAGCCGCGGGTGAGGGGTGGCCGTGGCGACCTCGGGTTCGATCCAGCGCGCTCGAAGTAACACCGGAGCGGCCAGTTGCGTGAGATCCGCCTCCTCTTGTGGCATGGTGGGGATCGAGGTTGGTCCGTACCATTCCAGACGCCAGCGAAGGGTGGCTGAGCCGGGTTCGGAGGGGTCGGTGGGAGGGGTGACCGCCAGACGTGCGTGCGCCACGGTGTCGGTCAGGTCGAGACGTTGGGGTTGGCCGAGCGGTCCCAGGGGAAGCTCCCAAAGCCTTGGTGTGCCAGCCTCGCCTGCGCGGAGGAGCAACTGCGTGGGCACCCGGGTTCGCGCCGAGCTGAGTTGGCGAGACAACGACCAGACCGCCCATGCGGTGGCTTCCGCGGAGAGCCAGACGCCTTGGTGCTGACGCCATTGCCAAAGGTGTTCCGTGGCGGCATCGAGCAGTTTGGTGAGATTGGGAAAGAATGGCATGGCCGTTAGGGTCAGGCTGGATAGGGCGGTGGTGGCTTGCGCCGCTGCGCGGCCTCGGCAGCCGAAAACGGTCTGGCCGGTGGTCCAGAATGGACCCGGCGGCGCGGGGTCGTTGGGGAGGGAGCCAAGCGAGCGCAAGCGTCCCAAGAGGTGAAAGTCGCTTTGAATCTCGCGCGACCGGGGCGAGAGTTCGTTGTTCATCAAGCTGAGAAGGATGAACGCCTGGGCGTAGGCGTCGTTGAGGTCGCGCCGGAAGAAATCGGTTTGAAGGGAGATAGCGGCTCCCGGCATGGCTCCGGAGTGTCCTCCAGACCAAAGTCCGATTGCCCGGAGCAAATACTGATCGCGGGTCTGACGAGTGTACATCCAGGAGGGAGTCATAATAGGGCCTCCCGACCTGAAGGCGGGATCGGGGGCGTTGTTGCGCGATCCAGGTTCTGGGAGGATTCCCTTCGTGATGGGCGTGGACGAGGAAGGTTCCTCGCTGGGGGGGACGCCGGGCTGATCGACCCGGGATGTCCGTTGGGGGAGGCGGGGGAAGCCTGACTCGGGGCCGACAAGTTCGGGAGGGATGAACCGGGGACCGGCCTCGATTGCCATCCCGCCAGGGCGGGAGAAGGGTTCGGGAACCGGAACGAAACGCCTCACCGGTGTCAGCTCGATGATCAGCGCTTCAAGACGTCGCCGACTCTCGCGCTGAAGGTCGAGATCGGCCGCCAATCGGCTTTGACGACGAGCGATCAAGGCGTGGACCAACGCAGTGGCCAAGGGATCGGCGGGTTCGTTTCCCCAAGGGGAGATGTTGCCCGAAGAGTCGGCCCGTTGACGAAGGTTTTGGAGGGTGGCGTCGAGAAGGTGATCCCAAAAGACGCGGTGCTCGGCCGCGAAATCGGGCAGAGTGAAGCTGACGGGATGGGCCAACATCAGGATCGGCCACGCTCCAAAGACCAACTGATCGACTGTGGGAGCGGCTTGCCGCCAAGCGGTTTCCGCCGCGTCGGCCAGGGCGTCCCAGCGCGAGGGATGGCCCACCAGATCCACTCTGAGATGGGTGGTGACGGGATCGTCCAACCGCGCGGAGGCCGGCAAGGCCAACTCCAACGTTCGGGGGGCGTTGGGGCCAATCAAGCCGCCCACCGTGAGCCAGCGGATTCGCCCTGGTGGGTCGATTGTGGCGGAACGTTCGCGCCAAGCCGTCGGCGGTTGGGTTGTTGAGACAGTGTGGAGCGGCGTCGAGGAGGAAGTCGAAGTTGAAGTCGAAGTCGAAGTCGAAGTCGATTCCACCCACAGCTTCAGGACAGCTTCGCCCGCGACACGGGCCTGGAGCGCGAGGGAGAGACCCACGACGCCTCCGGCGGGAACGACAATCGTTTGGGTGGTTTGGGTTTCCGAGAAGCCGGGTGGGTCCGTTTCCTTATCCTGGTGCGATGAGGGCGTGGAGAAGACGAGGCCTCCTTGGACTCGCCAGGTGATTCGTGCGACGTGGTCGTGGGAGCCGTCGTTCCAAACCCAAGCGACCGCGTCGGATTGGTCGCCCAGGGTCCAGTGGGACGGCAGGTAAAGCTCGGCCCGGAGCAGTCTCGGAGTGGTCTGGGCTTGTTCCCAGGCGATGGTTCCATCGGAATGAGCTAGAAAAGTCTCGATCCGCCAGCCCTGGGGAGGGACGATCCGCTCGGGAGCGTCGCCCCAAACGCGGGGCGCGTCGAACCAGACGCTTAGGTCAGGAGAGGGGGCGGTATGGGTTGCGTCCGTCGGCGAGTTCAGGCGGATCCAACGCAACCAACGGGGCGGAGCCGACTTGAAAAATTCGCCGCGATTGTTGATCCCAGCGGGGCGGCTGCGATTGGGCGGCTCCGGTGGGCGCGCCGCCGATTGATCAACCTCAACGCGTTCGCTAGTAACGTTGGAATGACCCTCCCCGTCCGAAGAGGGACGACGACTGGCGGAATCGCGGTCTTCAGGAGCCAAGGCGGTGAGTTGGGGCACGTTGCGGAGGGAGGCTGCGGAAGAACCGTCGCCCTGAAGCGCCGTGACGGCTCGGGAACTCATCCAAGTTCCAAGAGTCCGTGAGGTCTGGTTGAGGAGGCTGGCGCGATGGGCGAGGGTGTCCGCGGCGTGTTGGTCAAACACGACCCCCCACTCTTCGAGACGGGCGTCTAGGAGGTCGAGCGAATCGTCCAGGCGGTTGGGGGGGACCGTCAGGGGTTGAATCACGCCCAACACCAAACCATCGAGAGGGCCGTCGTCGGCTCGTTTCGGTTTGGCGCTGAGCGCTGGCACCGACTCGTTTCGCTTGAGCAAGGCATCGGTTGAAGAGGGCGAGGGCCACGGCGGTCTGGCGTCCGCCCAGAACGGTCGCAGACGCGCCTGGGATGGTCCTTCCACGCCAAGGCAAAGCCAGCGGGTAACAACCGAACCATCGGCCTGGGGGCGGAGGTAGCGCACATCGACCACGCCTCGGATCATTTCCGGGATGGTCAAACGTCCAACGCCGGTTCCGTTGGTCAAGTCGAGAGTCAATCCGGTGACCATGTTGCCGTTGGCCAGCAGGTCAAGCGTTCCGGGAATAGGGCCAGGCTGGTCGTGGACTTGAATCGTCACCGAAGACCCAGCCGCCACGCAGGGGCGATCGGCTCGAAGAGTAGGCAGGGTGTCGGGGTCGTTGGTGGAGGAAGCGGGTGAAACGGCGTCGGCGGTTTGGGAGGGGGTGAGGGTCACCGGCGTAGGATGCGGCAGGGGCACGACCAACGACGCGGAGGGGGCGGTGATCGGCTCACTGAACTCGACCCGGGCGACCAGTTCGAGGGCCCCTGAATCCAGCGGGGGGTCGAAACTCCAATCCGCCAGACCCAAGGAGTTGGTCACCACGCGGATGGGCGCAGCAGGTGATGGAGATGCCGTCGCCGAGCCCAAGTTGATCCAGCGGCCTTCCAGGACCACGGACAATCCGCCGCGCGGCGCGCCTCGGCCATCCCGCGCCAAAAGCCAGCCCCGAAGCGCGGGGTTGGAGGGATCGGGAGGCCGAAGCCCCAAAGCGAGTCGGGGCGTGAGCGGATCGAGCGGGGGATCGATCCGCAGTCCCCATTCGTTGACGCCGCCACTGGAGCGCAGTTTGACCACATATTCGCCGGGCGGCAGACTCCGGGCGGTGATGAATTGGAGTTCGGCGACCCCGTGCGCGTTGGTTCGAGCCTCGCTGAGGCTGACGACGGTTCGCTCAGTGTTGAGCAACTGAGCCTCAACTCGGCGATTGACCAGAGGGGTGTGGCCGGGAGCCGCAGTCATCCAGGCGAGGATGTTGAGAGGTTCGCCCGCCTCGATCCGGTGGCGGTCGATCAACGCGGCCATTCGCTCAGCGCGTTGCAGTCGCACGGCAACTTCGAGGGTTTCCCGAGCCCGTTGCCGACGCGCGGAGAGAACCAATTTATAAGATCCTTCAGACCAATCGGGCCATGTGACGCTGGGAGCGGCAGTTCCAGTGGCGTCGGTGGTCCAGGTGGCCAGGCGTTTGCGTCGGGTGCCGCGATCCACCAGTTCGGCGGTGACTTCCACCCCCGGCACGCCTTGCCATCTGGGGGAGGATGAATGGGAGGTTGAACCGGATTCCAGGTTCGATTCAGCGTGGGCCTTCACAATCCAGACCCGCAGCGCTTCAGTGGACCCGATCGAGGGGGCGTCGGGAGGCCAAAGACGGATCTCGAAATCGGCGGCGACCGGACGATTCCACCACCAGACGACCGCCGCCAGCGTGGCGATCAACACGGCTCCGACCGCCAGGGGTTTAACCAGCGTGGGCCATCGGCGTGGTTGGCGGCGGGTTAGGTCAAGGGAATCGCCAGGGAATTCCGAGGTGTTTCCAACCACGTCGCCTTCTCCTCGACCACGAACCGAACGGAAGCTCCCAAGCGCAAGAAGACCACGTCGCCATTGTTCAGGGTCGTAAATGGTTTCAACGCCCCGAACCTAACAGCGAGGGTCGAAAACAGCGCGATGAGGGGCCGCGTCCACTCTCAAGGCTCGATCCCATGCGAACAGGGGCCGCATTGGATGAACTCACTGAAAAAGCTTAGAGTAGAGTAGCCTTGACCCCCCCAATCGGCGACGCTCCAACTTGGGAAATCAACTCGCTGGATGGGTGGTCCGCCCTTGCGACGTTGGCAACTTGGTGGTCACCATGCAATCCACCGGAGCGGCGGGGGATTGACTCCCCTTATGAAGGCGGTATCATTCGGCATCCTTGGGATCAAAGCAAACGCCCTCTTGGCCAAGTGGCGGAATTGGCAGACGCGACGGACTCAAAATCCGTTTTCCTTGACCGGAAGTGAGGGTTCGAGTCCCTCCTTGGCCACCTTCGACATCTCACTGATCGAGCAACAAAGTCACGCGACGTGGCCGCCGTCCCCGACAGATGGGGATTGCTGAAGCCAAGTTTGCAACCTCCCTCGTTTTCTTCGAAACAAGGCGTGTTCCAAATTGGTAACCACGCTGACCATTGATTGAGTTCCAATCATCCATCCAATGGTTCGCGCTGAAACCAAACCGAATCCCGTCAACCAGGGTGGCTCGATCTTAAGACGCTCCCCAACCAAGAGCGTGTGTCCAAACCAACTGTAATGTTGACTGATCACCTTGTTGATGGCCGAGAACACGGCATGAATGATTCATGGGACAAGATATGCCGCTTCGTTTGGGATAATGAGTTTCACCGACAATTTATCCAGTCTAATTAAGGATCAATGGAATTGACGGAAAGCGACTTGTTCCCAACCAATCCCTGAGTTCCCGACCCCAACCAAGTCGCTCTGGCTGATCAGAACATTAATATGAATTAGCTCTTTTGAAAGATCGATTTATCGTTGTTAAACGGCGCGGTTTGAAGACCGCGCCATTCAACAACGATCGACAGGGTGTGGTTAGTTGGCGGGGGGAATGATTTTTCTTTTCCTGCTGTTCCGAGTGGCGTTTGAGGCGGTTGCGTTGGGTAAGGTGATTGGATTTAGGGAACGCGGGAATCCGACGTCGTCTCGGGAGTGGCGGGAACGTTGCCGCGGCGGCTTCCCTTGAACGTGACGGTGCCGAAGGCGGGGCCGGCGTCGTACTCGACTTCGCCTTCGATGCGATCGTCGGTCACGTTGCCCTGATAAACGATCGCCACGTCGATGTCTTGAATGACCACGGCCAGTTTGAGGGTCAAGGTGATGCCGTCCCATTCGATCGTCTTGATGGGTGTATCCTTGATTCCAGTCGAGCGGTAAATACCGGTGAGTTTGTTGTCGTCGCCGACCTTGATCTCCACCGTGGGTTTGAACACTTGGCCTTCGGCGGAAAGTTCCAAGTCCCAAACTCCGACCACTCGTTCTGGCGAGGCGTCGGGGGCCTTGCGGGTGCCGATCACCTCGGCGATGCCCGAAGCGTCCTGAGCCTTGTATTGCACATCACCCACGAAACGGTCGTTGACCACTTGACCCTGAAATGCCAGATCGACCTTGTCGCCTTGGAGCGTGACCGTCAAGGAGAAGGTTAGGCGCGAGCCGTCCCAGTGGATGGTGTCGGTGGGCGTTTCCTCCACGTCGGCGTCGCGGTAGATTCCCTTGAGGTTGCCTTTGGCGTCGGTTTTCAACGTCAGCGTCGGCTCAAAGGTCCGTCCTTCCGCCGTGATCTTGAACGACCAGTATCCAACTACTTGTTGCGGAGAGGCGGTTGGCTTGGAGTTGGAATCATTGTCCGAGGGTTGGGCCGCGACCGAACCCGCCGTCGCCGCCACGAGAAGCATCACCACCACACCTTGAGTCAAGCAACGCATGACGTTTCCTCAACCACGAACGAATCGACGTTGGACTGAAGCGGACCAATCGTCCACGCTGCCTAGCGTAGCGAGTGAAGCGTCAGGCGGAGCGAGGATTGCATGAAATCGCCGTGAAATCTTGGCGATTCGACTCGAAGGGGGCCGAGGTCCTCACTGGACAACATCGCAACCATCCCCCAAGGGTCGTGTTTGGTGGTGTGGTGAGGCCGTCAAGGTGGGCTGAAAATGGTCCGTTTCGGCCTTCCCTCAAGCGTTGCGAAAGATGAAATAGACCGCGCCCACCAGACACAAGCCCGCCCAGAAATAATCCCACTTGAGCGGTTCGCGCAGATAAAACACCGAGACAGGGATAAATACGCTGAGGGTGATGACTTCCTGCAGAATTTTGAGTTGGCCCACGTTGAATTGCGTGTGTCCAATCCGATTGGCCGGTACTTGAAAGAGATATTCGGCCAGCGCGATTGCCCAACTCATCAACGCGGCGATAAACCAGGGTTGATGGTTGAGTTCCTTGAGGTGGGCGTACCAGGCGAAGGTCATGAAGATGTTGGCGATGGTCAACAACAGAATCGTCTGAACCAGAACCGGCATTAGAACGGTCTCCCTCGGTCACGATCGGTTCCGCGGGCACCGACGCTCGCGGGGGGCATCGGGCGTGGCATCGAACCACGGACGAGCATTTGACGCAAGCCGAGGGGGAATTGTTCACGACCAGGCGGGTCATCACCCAAGGCAGGCCGACCATCACGGGATGCGACCCTTGGAGCAGGACGGTTCGCGTGAAGGTCAGGGTTTGAACAGCAAGGGGGCGAACTCGGCCAGGTTGTCGCGCCAGTTGAGCCAGGTGTGTCCTCCCTCGGTTTCCTTCGAGATGACTTCAAAACCGTGGCGCTGGAGCATCGTCACGGTCGCCCGCGAGGTCTTGAGAAGAAAATCCTCCTTGCCAATCGCAAACCAGACCAGCTTGAGACCCTTCTTGAGGTTGGCGTCGTCCAAAACCGCTTTGCGCGCCTTCTCCCACTGGTCGCTGGGAGCATCAGCCCCAAATCCGCCAGCGATGCCGAAGATACCTGAACTGAAAATGCCGAGATAACCGAACTCGCCGAGATGATCGATGCCGATGAGAAGGGTCTGATAGCCCCCCATCGACAAGCCGGCCAACGCGCGATGGGCCCGATCGGCGATCACCCGGTAACGGGTCTCGATCAGGGGGATGATCTCCCGGGTGAATTCCTGAGAAAACTCCTCCATCTGACGCTCGAAGGCATTTTCCTCGGGCGACGCGCCGAAACGAAACGGTCCGGTGTGGCCGTGAGGCATCACCACGATCATCGGCTCGGCGCGGCCCGAGGCGATGAGGTTGTCGAGAATGACTCCCGCACGGCCCACCGTACTCCAGGAGGCGTCGCAGTCGGTGGCACCGTGAAGCAGGTACAGCACCGGATAGGTTCGTTCCCGGCTGGTATCATAGTCCGGAGGGGTATAGACGTGCATTCGACGAAACCGCTTGAGAGTTTGGGAGTAATAATCCACCCGAGCGACGGCCCCCTGGGGTGTCCCCTCGCGTCGGTCGAACAACTCCGAACCGGGGACCTCCACCAGACTGAAAACGCTGTCGTTGGTGGGACTGACGTTGGGGTTGTTGGAGTCCAGAACGATGGTGCCGTCCACGTTGAATGCGTAGCGGTAGGCTCCGGCGGGGACCGGGCCAATCTTAACTTCCCAGACCCCACGCTCGTTTTTGGTCATCCCTACCCCGGCGAAGCCCAGACCGGGGAGGTCGCTGCTGGTCAACCGCGCTGTGTCTGCCTTGGGAGCGAACACGCGGAAGGTGATCTGACGCTCCGACGACACTTCGGGCGATGGAGCCGCCACCGGCTGCGCGTTCACTTCGATCCACCCAATGGTCCACGCCACCCACCCGATTCCAATCCAACGAACTATCTTCATTAGTTGCCTCCTCATCCCCCGAGAACCGCGGGGGTTCAACACGCCCGCTCCCGGGACGTATCGCCCCGCGCGTTGATGCGTTTCGACATGACCACCCCATTCCTTCTCAAACCCGACCCAGCCGAGCAAGAGGGCGAGACGGGAATTCCGAAAATCCGACCGGGCAATCCTTTGACAAAACTTGAGAACGGATGGATGATGCGCCAATGTCAAGGTTGACGTAGGGGATGCGGTTTGTCACGCCTTGAGTCTGAGTCCCTCACCCCACATCCCTCACCCCTCATCCCTCATCCCGGTTGACGTAGGGGATGCGGTTTGTCACACCTTGAGTCTGAGTCCCTCATCCCTCATCCCTCATCCCGGTTGACGTAGGGGATGCGGTTTGTCACGCCTTGAGTGGGTGTTTCGAAGTCCGCCGCCATAACCCCCTTCGACAAGCCAGCTATCCAAGTCCAACGCATGGGTGGGAGCGCCAAGCCCACGTCGAGACGCAACGTCGGACGGAAAGTTGACCCAGGATGCGATAGACGAACCAAGTTGCAAGACGAGCAAAGGTGATGAGACGCTTCTTCAAGTTTCGCTTTCATGGAACACGCTCGATCGCAGTCGGCGCGATGGGAGCGGCGTTGGTGGCGACGTTGGCGGGAATGGTTTGGAACGGCGGCGGGATGGTGACGGTCCGCGCTTGGCCGGTCGTTCAGGAAACTGAGGTCGAGTTCGTCTTCCCGATCATCAAACGCTACGGTGGCGTCGTCGCGTTGCCGGACGCCGCCGAGCCAGTCCTCGCGGGCACCAAAGCGATTTGCGACCTAATGGGTCGAGGCAAGACGCCGGACCAGCCCTTGCCAGGTTTGGTGCGTTTGGCAGTCCTGTTGAATCTCGCAGGCACCCAAGGGTTGAAACCCGACTCCTTCGATCTGGTGGTGATTCTTCATGGCGACGCCACCGAATCTGCGCTCAATGACGCGGCTTATCGTCGCTCGCAGGGGCACGACCATCCCAGCGGCGAGTTGATCGACCAGCTGGTGGCTGCGGGAGTGAAAATCAATGTGTGCGGGCAATCCCTATTACGCAAACATCTCGACCCGCGCGAGGTTCGTCCCGGCGTGACCATCACCGCCTCGGCGATCTCGACCATCCTCAATTATCAGTCCCGAGGGTACCCCTATATTCCTTCCCATTGAGTTCGTTTGTGCGACCCGGGACGAGGCTGATGAAACATTCAATGTCCGCTTGGTGGCGCGTCGTCGCGCTTGCGGCGTGGATTGGAGTAGGAGCGGTTGGGACCGTCGGACCCACGGCGCAGGGAGCGGACGATCGCCCGCCCAACATCGTCTTCATTTTGGCCGATGACCTAGGTTGGACCGATCTAGGTTGCCAGGGATCAACCTACTATGAGACGCCGCACCTCGACCGTCTGGCGGCGCAGGGACTACGGTTCACCCAGGCGACCACCGCCGGTCCCAACTGTCAACCAACCCGCGCCGCCTTGATCACCGGGCAATACGGGCCGCGCACCGGGATCTACACCGTCGGCTCGATCGAACGGTTCAACTGGCGTCTCCGTCCCTTGCAGCCGGTAGATAACGTCGAGACGCTCGACCCGTCGGCTGTCACCTTCGCCGAGGTCCTCAAGTCGGCCGGATACGCCACCGGGTTCTTCGGCAAGTGGCACCTGGGCGACGGTCCTAGCCACCCGTGCCGCCAGGGATTCGACGAGGCGCTGGTGACGACGACAACCCATTTCCATTTTCGAACCAATCCCCCCGTCGAACTTGAGGACGGTGTATACCAAGCCGACTTTTTGACCGATCGGGCGGTCGAATTCATCAAGCGGCACCAAGCCGGGCCATTTTTGCTCTGCGTGCAACACTTCGCAGTCCATTCCCCCTATCAGGCCAAGCCGGAATGGATCGAGCGGTTTCGATCCAAAGCGGGGGCACCCGGCCACCGAGACCCAACTTACGCCGCGATGATCGCCAGCGTCGATGAAAGCGTAGGACGGATCGTCGCTCAAATTGACCGATTGGCGCTCGATCGTCAGACTTTAGTGATATTCACCAGCGACAATGGTGGAGTGGGCGGCTATGCCCGCGAAGGGTTGCGTCGCAGCCGGGATGTGACCGACAACGCCCCGTTGCGGGGTGGCAAGGGGATGCTCTACGAAGGCGGCATTCGCGTGCCGTTCCTAGCGCGATGGCCCGGGCGGGTGCCCGGCGGCGTGGTCTGCGACGAACCGATCCAGAGTATCGATCTGTTTCCAACCCTTCTGGAATTGGCCGGGGTCGCGCCTCCCGCCGACCTGGTGTTGGATGGGACAAGCTTCGTCGGTCTGCTCGAAACCGGACGACTTCAAACTGACGTGGAGCGTCCTCCCTTGTTCTGGCACTTTCCCGGCTATCTCGGGGCAGGGGAGGACCAATGGCGTGCCACTCCAGTCGGGGTCGTTCGCGCGGGCGACTGGAAGTTGATGGAGTTCTTTGAAGATGGGCATTTTGAACTGTACAACCTTAAGGACGACCCTGGCGAGACCTGCAATCGTGCCGCTGACCAGGTCGAGAAAGTGGCCGAGCTTCACCAGCGTTTGATCGCTTGGCGACGCGCCATCAACGCTCCGATGCCGACCCCCAACCCTCGGCGTCCACCGGCGGACAAACCGGTGAAACCGGTCCCCGTGCCGTCGCAACCGGGTTGAGGAGAGTCTTGCGATGCCGCCATCAAGGATCGAGGTGGTTGAGGGCGATCTGCTCGATCAACCGGTCGAAGCGATTGTCAACCCTTGGAATCGGAATGTGATTCCCTGGTGGCTTTTATTGCCCCAGGGTGTCTCGGGGGCGGTCCGTCGTCGGGCCGGTCGAGAGCCATTTCGTCAGTTAGGCCGGATGGGACCAATTCGGTTGGGCGAGGCGGTGGCCACCACGGCGGGACGCTTACCGTTTCGGGCGATCATCCACGTCGCCGGAATTAATCTGCTTTGGCGCTCCTCGGAGGCGTCGATCCGAACCGCTACCCGCAACGCAGTTGCCTTGGCGGGACGCATGGGCCTTCATTCGATCGCGTTGCCTCTGATTGGGGCCGGAACCGGCGGCGCTTGTCCGGAGCGGGTGTTAGAATGGATGCGTGAGGAATTGAGCCGATGCGATTTCCAAGGCACGGTCAGGATCGTCCGTTTTGCCCCCAAGTCGTCCAGGGGTGACCACTCTTGAGACCCTCAAGCGATGGCCGGTTGGAATCGCTCCACACACTCAACGTGATCGGCCCGATGATGTGTCAATGGGTATAAATCCCCCCCTCGGAGCGGAGGCAGCGGCCGATTTGACGGGCGGCTTGGCGGAGGCGTTGGACATTCTCGATCAGGGCCAGCCGCAGATAGCCCTCGCCCAGTTCGCCGAAGCCGCTGCCGGGACTGACGGCGACCTCGGCCTCTTCGAGCAGCTTCATAGCAAACTCGACCGAGTTCATCCGCGACCGCCACGGTTCGGGAATGGGAGCCCAGATGAACATGCCGGCCTTGGGCGGGGTGATGTTCCAGCCTTGACGGTTGAGGCTGTCCACTAGCGCGTCGCGTCGGGCCTGGTATTCCAACACCTGAGCCTGGCGGGCTGGCTCGCCGTGCCGCAACGCCACGATCGCCGCAATCTGCACCGCTTGAAACAGGCCGTAATCGTAATAGCCCTTGATCGCCTTGAGGGCTTGGAGCATCCGGGAGTTGCCCACAGCGAAGCCTACCCGCCACCCAGCCATGTTGTAACCTTTGGACATGGTGATCAGTTCGCAGCCCACCTCCTTGGCCCCCGGCGTGGCCAGGAAGCTGGGCGGCTCGTAACCGTCGAACCCAACGTCGCCATAGGCGAAGTCGTGAATCACTACGAAGCCGAACCGTCGCGCTAACGCCACGACCTCACGAAAAAAGTCGCTCTCGACCACTACTCCGGTTGGGTTGTGGGGAAAGTTGAGAATTAGCGCTTTAGGACGCGGCGTAAGGCTCTCGCACACCCGCGCCACGTTCTCCAAAAACGCCTCCGGCCGTCGCACATCCAAGGCGATCACATTCGCGGAGGCCAGCGCGACAGCGTGAACGTGGATCGGGAAGCTGGGAGCTGGAACCAACGCGGTGTCGCCTGGACCGAGAAGGCCTAAGCACATGTGGCTAAAGCCTTCTTTGGAACCGATGGTGGCGACCACTTCCGATTCCGGGTCGAGTTCGACGCCGTGACGGTTGCGATAACGGATAGCCACTTCCCGACGCAGGTTGTAAATCCCGGTGGCGACGCTGTAGCGATGGTTGCGGGCGTCGCGGGCGGCCTCGCAGAGCTTGTCAATGATGGTTTGAGCGGGCGGGTCGGTAGGGTTGCCCATCCCCAGGTCGAGAACGTCGATCCCGGCGCGCCGCTTGCGGTACTTGATTTCGTTGATCTTGCCAAACAGGTAGGGCGGCAGCTTCAACACCCGCGAGGCGAACTCGACGTTCATCTCGAAATTATCGTGTTCCTCCTCAAACTCCCGATCCCGTTCGGGATGGACGCCGGACGTGTCGGACGCGGTGGGAAGGGAGGACGGCGTGGACGTGGGCGAATCGGATTCGGGCGATTCAGGCAGATTCATGACGACAGCACCAGGGGAATCGAATCGAGGTGGGCCAGAGGCGGGCGCATGGTTGAACGACGTTGCGTGGTTGGAACGGCCCGCGACCCCCCTTCCCGATTGTAGCCCATGTCGATTCCAGGCGGGATCTGCCCAATCGAAGCGGCCCGCGCCGATGGAGTGCCTTGGCGTAGCAGACCATCGGCGCGGGCCGCAGTGGGACCACAGCGTGTGTTAGTCGTGGATGTGTTGGGCGTCGCGGTCGGACCAGGGTTGGGTCCGATCGGGCAGGTTGGGATTAGGATTGGATTGCGCGTCGCGTCGCGTCGCGCTGTTCAATCGGCTCAGTTGTTGGACGGCTTGACGCTTTGGGCCTCCTTGCGGATTTGCTCGCGGAGGCGTTCGCGTTCGCGGATCATTTCGGGGGTGACTCCGGCGGGGACCGGTAGCTTCAATTTGGGGGATTGGGCCCCTGGGCCGTCCGCGACGGGCGGCGGTGTGATGGTCTTGGGAGCCGGCGCGGTTTGGGGGGGGGCGGACTGTTCTTGGTCGTTGTTGGAGGCGCGACGAATTGCCGCGTCCACGCCGGCGGCAGGATCGGGGTCCTCATTAGCCATCTTGATATGGCCGGTCAAGCGGTTTTCGATCTGCGCCCGCTTCATCAGAGCGTTGAACACCTCGCCCATCTTCTCTTTGATCTTGGTGTCGCGCACCAGTTCCTCAAGTTGGGCGGCAATGGCCGGATCGTTGGGATCCTTAGCCTGAGCCGGGATGACCGCTTCGCGCTTGAGAATGATCCAGGAGGTTTCCGAGACCTGGATCGGGCCGGTGATGTCGCCATCCTTGGGCTTGTGACTGGGATCCTTGTCGTTGGGATTGCCATCGACGAGTTGGGCGAACGCGGCCGCCGAAACGGTTTCGGGAGCGGCGTGCCGCGAGATCGGCTCGGCGATCAGACCACCCAGCGAGCGGGTGTTCAGATCCATTGACCGCTCCATGGCGATCTTCTCGAATCCACCGGGGTTGGCCTTGAGCTCTTGCCAGATTTCCTGGGCAACCCGTAGCTTGTCCACCATGATCATCCGGCAGCGCAGCTTGTCGCCGTAGGTCGCGTCGAAGGCGATCTGAAGATCCTTGGGGGTGATCTGAACCAGCGGCTCGGCCAACTTGCGTAGCGCCAGGGTGGGATAAATGATGTCGCGGGCGTATTGTTCGGGGCTGATGCCGCGCTCCTTGTAGAGGGTTTTGAGCCAAGCTTCGCGGGAAAGACCGGCCATGCGTTGCGCGACTGAATCAATCTCGGCATTGATCTCCTCGGCGGTCACGCTCAGACCTTGCGCTTGGATCGCCTGGTCGATCAGCACGCGGGCAATCAACGTCTCCAAAATCTCGACACCCCGACGGGCCACGCACTCGTCCGAGAGCATCTGGCGAGTGATCACCTGGCCGTTGATCACCGCCACCGGATCGCTGGGATTGACGGGAATTGCCACCGGCTTGAGTTTGGGTGTGGTGGTGTCGGTTGGTCCCGAAGGAGACGGCAGCGCGGTTGGGGCCGGAGGGGGAGTGTTGGCGTTTCTTCCCTCGCGGGTTTGTCCCAGTACGGGAACCGCCGCGCTCAGGCTGACAACGGCCACCAGCGACGGTCGCCAGACTGTCGAATCCAAAACCATGCGAATGCGGGTCGTGATCATGCGCTGGGGACTCCCTTCCCTTTGGGTCATCGTCTGATCTGATCTGATCTAGGCTCGTTTGGTCGAGGCTCTGCTGACAACCATGCCTAGAGTGGTCGAAGTGTGAATGGTCGCCTTTGGATTCCACGATCGGGCCGGGGGGTCGCGGGCGACGGTCTGGACGATTGCAGCGCGATGCCCGGCCTTGGCTTGACGTCTTCCTCGGCGGGACTTTAGGGTTTTCCGACAAACCGGTCAATCGCAATCGTCGGGCGTTCGCCATCGACTAACCTGTGGACCGCCGCGCATCGTGGAGCCTTGTCCAAGCGGGATCACGCAACATACGCTGGAGTTCGCCCCCTGGCCTTTCACTAGACACCGAGGTGACAACGCACCATGACGAGGACCATAACCAAAACGACGCAACGACGGATCGGCCCACGCAGTGAGGACCACTCGCGCGGGATGGGTTGGCGCAGGGTGGGAGTGGGGTTGGCTTTGGTGGCCTGGCTCGTGGGATCAACCCCGCCGGTGCGGGCACAGGAGACGGCGGTTGTCGTCTCCGCCTCCGCGGCGGTCTTTCAACGCGAGGCGGTGGTTTGCAACGACGAGCCGTCCGCCCGGGTTGGAGCGACGATCTTGGCCCAGGGCGGCAACGCCATCGACGCGGCTGTGGCGACCGCTCTGGCGCTAGCCGTGACCCATCCGGCTGCGGGCAATTTGGGAGGCGGTGGGTTTCTCGTGGCCTTTCTACCGGAGCGTGGCCAGGTGGTCGCCTACGACTTTCGTGAGACGGCTCCGGCGGCTTCGACTCCCACGATGTATCTTGACGAACAGGGTCGGTTGCGGCCGCGTCACCGGGTGGGTCCCCGCGCCGCGGGGGTTCCCGGCACGCCTCGGGGTCTGGAACTGGCGCATCGCCATCACGGCCAGTTGCCCTGGGCTCAGGTGGTCGCGCCGGCAATCGCGCTAGCACGCGACGGCTTTCCCGTGACCAAGGTGTTGGCCGACTCGCTCAACGCCCAGTTGCAGTTGCGGTCCGGGACGCAACCACTGGAGGTGGACGACGAGAATCCCGGCGATGCCCAAGCGCGGATGGCCGACTTCCCTTCCTCAACGGCGGCTTTCGCTAAACCTGACGGCACCCCCTGGCGGGCAGGCGATCTACTCAAGCAACCCGACCTGGCCAGCACCCTTCAGCGTCTGGCCGACCGCGGGGCGGATGACTTCTATCGCGGCCAGACCGCCCATTTGATCGTGGAGGCGATGGCCCGCGACGGCGGCATCATCACCCTCAAGGACTTGGAATCCTATCAAGCCAAGTCCCGCCCCCCGATTCGCTTCACCTATCGCGGCTATGAGATTTACGGCATGTCGCCCCCCTCCTCGGGAGGTCTGACGATGGGCATGATGTTCCGGATGCTGGAGCGATTCGACCTGGCCGCCGACGGACCCGAGTCGCCCCAAACCTTGCATCGGGTCACCGAGGCTATGAAACGCGCCTACATGATCCGCGCCCGGGACCTGGGTGATCCCGACTTCAACAACCGCGATTGGGAAACCCTGTTGGAATCAAAGGAGGTGGAACGGTTGGCTGCCTCGATCGGGCCCCGCGCTACCCCCAGCCGCGATCTGGCCGGCGATGCCTGGATCATCGCCCCCGAGGGAACCGACACCACCCATCTTTCCGTGATCGACGCCCAGGGAGCAGCAGTGGCCCTCACCTACACGCTCGAGGAATCCTATGGGTCGAAGTATGTGGTTCCCGGCGCGGGTTTCCTGCTCAACAACGAGATGGGTGATTTCAACCTCATTCCCGGACTCACCGACGAACGCGGCCACATCGGCACCACGCCCAATCTGATCGCGCCTGGCAAACGAATGCTGAGTTCGATGTCGCCCACCCTGGTGCTACGCGAGGGACGGGTCCGGGTGGTGACCGGATCACCGGGCGGTCGTACCATCCCCAACACGACTTTGTGGGTGCTGTTGCGTCTGATTGACTTCAACGCCTCGCCTGCCGAGGCGGTCGCCGCGCCTCGAACCCACCACGCCTGGTTCCCCGACCTCCTGTCGTTGGAAGGACGGGAGTGGCCCAAAGCCACGTTGGACACCTTGGTATCCCAGGGACATCGGCTCCAAGTCGGGGGTGTTCAGGGCGACGCCCATACGATTGTGGTCGATCCCGTCACGGCAGCCCGTCACGGCGTGCCTGATCCGCGTCGCGGAATCGCCCACGCCGCGGGGCGGTAAGTCGCCCGCGGTCCTTGAGGAGGGTTGCTCTAATCTGTTGTGATACCAAGGGTTATGATGGGAAGATCGGCGAACGTCTTGGGTGATTTGTGAATCGACGCATCGGAGAATGTTTTGGGTGCGTGTCGGTTCGGTGCGGAAAACAAGGGGTTTTGGCGGATCGCTTCGCGCCGAACCGCGATTTTTCCTGTATATTTCAGCCGAAGCCGTCGATCAGGATTGCCAGAACCCAGGTGGATGCTGGCGTTCGGGTCGCCGCCGCCGCGGGTCGTTACGAACCAGTCCCTTGTTGCTTCGACGTCGTTCCCGTCCCGTGATCCCGAGGTCTCCCCCACATGGCTAAGAAAGTTCCTGCCAAGCCGGCCCCCAAGGCCGCCGCCAACGGTCCCAAAGCCAAAGCCGCTCCCAAGGCCACTCCCAAGGCCAAACCCCCCACCAAAAACGAAGTGTTCGGCAAGCTGGCGGAAAGCACCCAGCTGACCAAGAAGCAGGTCGCCGCGGTCTTCGAGCAACTCGAGAAGATGATTATCGAAGAACTCGGCCCCAAGGGATCCCAGGTCTTCCAGATTCCCAACCTGGTCAAGCTGAGCGTCACCGTTCGCCCGGCCACTGCCGAGAAGATGGGCCGCAACCCTGCTACTGGCGAACCGATGAAAATCGCGGCCAAGCCGGCCCGCAAGGCGGTCAAAGTCCGTGTCCTCAAGATGCTCAAGGAAGCCGTCGAGTGACGCCAGATCCGCCGACCGCGCTAGGATTGCGAAACGGAATCTGTTCGGATGTTACCCTCCCGCCGATCGACGCCCGAATCGGGAACCCCTCCTCCGATCACGCGACGCCGTTGGACTCTCAGGTGACCTGACTCACGTCCTTGAAGGAACAGCTGACGGCTGTTTCCAAGGGCGGAAATCGGCGGGAGCCATCAAGCATTCCAAGCCTGGACGGTGGATTGTCGAGACACGCGGCAATCCACCTCGAAGACCCCCGGCGCAACCTGGTGACCATTCAAGTCAATCGTGTCGCCAACGGTGGTCCTTTTCAAAAGCAAAAGTCCACCAACCCGTTGCCCTGTCGTTCTCCGCCGATCTCCAAACCAATCACACGGCCTCCATCTAATTGATCCAGGACCTTCCTCTCCGTCGCGGAGAAGGATTCCCGCGCCGACCGTATGCATCTATCGTGGGGCGTTCATCGTGCCCACGCCCGCCCATTGTTCCGCCGGAGGGAATTCGATACACTCGCCCAACGCTCGTGTAACACCGACAAATGGTCTCGCTTCGTCCGGCATTCCGGTTCCAATCGCCTCAGGCGGAAGGTTGGCTCCGATGTCCACCGTCGATCCTTCGCAACCTCGAGTCCAAGACCCTCCGCCTACCTCGGTGGGCGTTCGCGCCGACCGTCCCCGATTCCTGGTACGCCGTCTGGCCGACGCCCCCGTAGTCGAGTGTCACTGCGGTCCCAGCGCTCGGTTGTTGACCTACCCCGAAGCGGATCAAATCAATGTCCACGTCACCACCATCGTGGACGCCACCGAACATTACCATAAAATCACAACTGAGTATTATTATATTCTTGAGGGTAATGGGACGTTATATCTCGATCACCAACCGATTGAGGTGGAGCCGGGAACCCTGGTCGTGATTGAGCCGGGGGTACGTCATCGTTTAGTCAGCGTCACGGGGGTTAAGACGCTGGTGATGGGGGTTCCCGCTTTGGATCCGGCCGACGAATATTTCGACGAGGACGCATCTCGGACGTGACGCAATCAGGGGCGTGTTCGCTTCTCGGAGCAGTTGTGAGGAAGGAGCGACTTAGGGCCGGCGTGGCGGAATGGCAGACGCCGTGGACTTAAAATCCACTGGGGGGCAACTCCCGTGCGGGTTCGAATCCCGCCGCCGGCATTCCGATGGGAGTGATCGTCTCTTGACGCGCCGGGTTGATGTCGGCGGCTCAGGGGAGGTTGACGGCGTGAATCGGTTGGCCGTCGCTCAGCGTGGCCGGATCGACGACAATGATCCGGTCGGATACGTCAAGCCCGGCGAGGACTTCGACTCGTTCATCATTGGCCAGGCCGGTTCGGATCCTCCGTAAGCGGGCCAGTCCGTCTTCGGCGACGAAGCAGAAGGCCGACTCGCCCCGCCCGGCCACCGCCACGCGAGGTAGGGTTGGCACATCGGTTCGCTCGTCGAGAATCACTGTGACTGAGACAACCTGGCCGGGTTGGAGCAGGTGGTCGGGGTTGGCCAGGTCAATCTCGACCCGCCAGGTGGGGTTGATCGGGTCGAGCGGCCCGGACAACCGGCTGACTTTGCCCGCGACGCAGCGCTCCTCGACCGTTGGTGGGCGGATTTCGGCCTCTTGGCCGACGTTCATCAAAGCGGCGACATCCTCCGGCACGACGACCACGGCCCGCACGCGGTCGTTTCGCGCCAGAATGAACAAAGGCTCGCCCGTGTCGCCGGGAAGAGTTGTTTGACCCGGCTCCACTCGCCGCTCCAGAAGGATTCCATCGTGAGGCGCGACGATGCGTCGATGGCGTTCAAGCACCTGGGCGCGGGCGATTTCGGCCTCGGCCACCGTGATGTCGGCCTGAGCGGCGGCGAGGTCGGCTTGGGCCTTGTCGCGTTCGGCCCGAGCTTGAGCCAATGCTGCCTCGGCCGAGGACAGACGTGCGTCGATCTCCCGACGCGCTGCTTGAGCCAACATGTAGCGATTCAACGACTCGTCACGCAACCCGGCGGTGAGGACCGACTCCTTCGCCAGTTGATCGATGCGTTGGAACTGGGTTCGTCCCCGTTCGACTTCGGCGTCGGCTCGACGGATCGAGGCGCGGACCTGGGCGAGATCGGCTTGGGCCCGGTGGATCGCCGCCTCGGCCACCGCCAACGCCGCCTCTGCCTGACGAGTTCGCGCCCGCGCCCGCTCGACTTCGGCCCGACGGTATTGAAGATCGGCATCCAGTTCGGGGGCTTCGAGTTCGGCCAGCACGGTCCCGGCGCGGACCGACTCGCCCGCCTCATGGGACGCCACCCGCACCAGACCCGCAATTCGAGCGTGGAGCGAAGTGAGTTGAGACGCCTGAATTTCCCCCCTCCGGGTGACCACTCGGCGGATGGTGCCCGGACGCAGACCAACGACGGGCACGTGGAGACGGGATTCGCCGGGTTGTGGCTCAGGCGGCGGGGAAGCGGAAACCTCCTCCTTCGCATCGACCACCGCCACGTCGGATCGAAACGCGCTGGCCTCCTCTGCGTCTTCTCTGGCGTCGCCCTTCGACGAGGGAGTCGGCTCCAAGTCGGGAGTTCGAGCCTCGGTCGTCCCGGTTGGTTTCGAAGGAAGATCGGAGATTAAGCCATCATTGCATCCGATTGAAGTCAGCCAGACTCCCAGCGCTAAGCATCCCCCCACCCAACGCAGCCACGTCATCGGTTCCATCCTCTGAGGCCTTAAAATCACGGATTGGTCGGCGGGGTTCGTCCAAGAGGGACGCGCCGCCGCCATCTCCTCCCTTAGGAATGGCCGACTCAATCGCCACCCTCTCTCTGGTTGGAGGAGGAGCGCTTGCTTGAGCGCGCCGCGTGAGGAGTAACTCCCGTACCGCCTTCACGGAGGGTCGAGCCACCCAAGTCGGCCGCGACCTCTCAGCTCACCCACGACGCGAAGGCGAGACAAACCCGGCAAAGCCACCTGTGCGATGCATATCACGCCATTCAGAATGACAAAATCGGGAGAGAAGGTCAACCAAATGAATCGTCAGTCCCGCGACACGGTGCCATTGAGACGTCGCAGACCGGGTGAACCTTCCTGGCCAAGTTTGGCGTGGAGGTCGCGCAACGCCGTCCGTAGACCTTCTTCGATGACCGGATGATAGAAGGGGCGTTCCAGCATGTCCGCGACCGTCAGGTTCGACTGAAGCGACCAGGCCAGCAGGTGGGCGAGATGTTCGGCGCGGGGACCGACCATCTCCGCCCCTAAGAAGCGTCCGGTGACTGGTTCGCCGTAGACATGGAGCAAGCCCCGGTTTTCGCCAAGGATCCGACTGCGGCCCTGATCGCCGAAATCGACCGCTCCGGTGACGACCGGCGTGGCTCGTTGGCTCAAGGCGCGGTGACCGGGGCCGACGATCATGAGCTGAGGGTCGGTGAAGACCACGGTGATCGGCGCGCGTTTGGCGTAGCGATGAACCTCGGGGTAATGGACCGCGTTGAGTCCGGCGACCTGGCCTTCGTCGGAGGCTTCATGGAGCAACGGCAGCTCATGGGTGGCGTCTCCGGCGATGAAGAGGGGCGAGTCGCCGCACTGACCGGTGAGCGGGTCATGGTGGGGCACGCCGCGGTCGTCGCACGTTAGCGAGGTGTTTTCCAGGCCGAGGCGATCGACGTTGGGCATCCGTCCGGTTGCCGCCAGCACCTGCTCGAACGTCTCGATGTGTTCGCGGTTGTCGCTGTCGAAGTAATGCAGAATCAGGCCGTTGTCGGCTCGTTCGACCCGTTCGACCCGCGCGCGGGTGTCGATCGGAGTTTCAGTGGCGAAGATCCGGTTGGCCTCCGCCACCACCGCTGGATCGGTCAGACCGCCGACTCGACCGTTGCGCCCGAAGATTTTGACCCGGACGCCCAGGCGATGCAGCGCCTGACCCAGTTCCAAGCCGATGACCCCCGAACCCAGCACCGCGACCGACTTGGGGAGATCCTCCCACTCGAACAGGTCGTCGCTGGTGATGACCCGGTCCTCCAGACCTTGGAGCAGCGGTGGGACCGTCGGCCGCGAGCCCGTGGCGATCACCACCCGCTCGGCTTTGAGGATCCGCCCGTCACTGAGTTCCAGGGTGTGGTTGTCGAGAAAGCGGGCAAACGCCTGGATGCGGTGCTCCTCCTTGAAGCCGTGAACCGTTTCGACGACGAACCCCACGAACCGGTCGCGCTCTGATCGAACCCGCTTCATGACCGCCCGTCCATCGATCTGGACCTCAGGCACCCGCACGCCGAATAGGTCGGCGTGACGAACCTGATGGGCACGCTCGGCCGCAGCGATCAACAGCTTGGAGGGCATGCAGCCAACCCGTGCGCAGGTGGTGCCGTAGCGTCCTCCTTCGATTAGACGGATCGAATCGCTGTGGCGGGCGATCTCGCGGTAAGCCCTCATTCCGGCGGTTCCCGCACCGATGATGGCGAATGTGACCGATTCCTGACTCATGCTGGATCGCCTCGATGGTGGGGACCGCGCCGGCGAGCAGACCCGCTCACGCCAGCATCTTCTGCACGATCGTACCGTGAACGTCGGTCAGGCGAAAGTCGCGTCCCTGGGAGCGGAACGTCAAGCGGGTGTGGTCGAAGCCCAACAGATGCAGCAAGGTGGCGTGGAGATCATGCACATGAACCCGATCCTCGACCACGTTGAAGCCGAGGTCGTCGGAGCGTCCCAGGGTCAGACCCGGTTTCAAGCCGCCGCCGGCCAACCACATCGTGAAGGCGTTGGGGTGGTGGTCCCGCCCGTCGTCCCCGCCCCCCTGGACCATCGGAGTCCGGCCGAATTCGCCTCCCCAGATCACCAGGGTATCCTCCAACAGACCACGCTGCTTGAGGTCTTTGACCAAAGCGGCACACGCTTGGTCCGTGTCTTTGCAGTTCTTGGCTAAGTCTTTGCGGAGGTTGCCGTGTTGATCCCAGGCTTCATGAAAGAGTTGGACGAACCGGACGCCTCGTTCCAACAAACGGCGCGCTAGCAGGCAGTTGTTGGCGAACGACGCCTTGCTCGGCTCGGCTCCGTAGAGGTCGAGGATGTGTTGGGGTTCGTTGCGCACGTCCATCAATTCCGGCACGCTGACCTGCATTCGATAGGCCATTTCGAAGGCGTTGATCCGGGTGGCGATTTCGGGGTCGCCGGTGACGTCGCGTCGCAGGTCGTTGAGTCGATTGATCGCGTCCAGGGTGGTTCGCTGGGAACGTTCGTCCACCCCCGGGGGGTTGGAGAGGGCCAACACGGGATCGCCCGCTGTGCGGAACGGCACCCCTTGATACACCGTGGGCAGGAAACCCGAACCCCAGTTGGCGTTGCCGCCGGAGGGACCCTTAGTCCCCGAGTTCAGCACCACGAAGGCCGGAAGGTCGCGGGTCTCGCTGCCCAGGCCATAGGTGGTCCAGGCTCCGAAGCTGGGACGGCCAAACTGTTGCGAGCCAGTGTTCATGAGAATCTGAGCCGGCGCGTGGTTGAAGGCGTCGGTCGTCATTCCTTTGACGATCGTGAGGTCGTCCACGATCGAGGCCAAATGGGGCAGAAGCTCCGAAATCTCCGCGCCGCATTGGCCATGACGGGCGAACTTGAACCGGGGACCTAGCAGCCGCGAATTGGGGTTGATGAAGGCGGCGCGATAGCCCTCCAGCAGTTCGGCTGGCGGCAGCGATCCATCGAGCCGAGCTAGTTCCGGTTTGTAATCGAAGAGTTCCAAATGACTGGGCGCGCCGGCCATGAACAGGAAGACGACCCGTTTGGCTTTGGGGGGGGAATGAGGCGCGCGGGGCGCGAGGGGATCGCGGCGAGCTGACTTGGGGGCGTCGGAATCCGCGGCGGTCGCGCGGGCGGAGTCGCCGCTCAATAGCAAATCCCGCAGAGCGATCGCACCCAAGGCGACGCCACAATCGCGCACGAACCAACGACGCGACACATCGACCGGCGAGGCGATCGGGTCACTGGACGACACCAGGGAGGAGTGGGGGCCATTCATGGAGGGGTCATCCTATCTGGGAGAGGAGAGTGGTGAGCGTTGGAGCGTGGAGTGGACGCATAGCTGGGTCGCTGGGTTGGTCGGGGCGGCCGTTTCGGGTTATTCGCGGACGATCGCCTCGTCGAGATTGAGCAAGGCGCGGGCGACGGCGACCCAGGAGGCGGCCTCGATGGGATCGACTTGATTGGGCAGCTCGGGGCGGCGCTCCGGGTGATTGGCCGCTTCGGGACCGGCCAAGAGGGTCCAGGCGGTCGCTTGGGGATCCTTCTGAGCAGCGAGGCGTTCGTGTTCGGCCTTGCGGAGCGCGCCGAGGATCGCCAGTTCCTCTGGGACGGGGTAACGAGTCAACACTCGTCGGAAGGCGTGGGTGAGGCGGTCGGTTTCGTTGGGGGCGGCCTGCTTGAGGGTGGCCAGGGCCAGGCCGCGGGCCGCTTCGACGAAGACCGGCTCATTGAGGCTGGTCAACGCTTGCAAAGGCGTGTTAGACCGCGAGCGTCGCACGCAGGCGACCTCGCCGGGCGGAGCGTCGAAGACCTCCAACGCCGGGTAGGGCAGCGAGCGGTAGCGGAAGATATAGAGCGAGCGGCGGCGTTGCTCCTCCGGGGGCGACACCGGCCAGGACTTGGGACCGTAACTGACTGGGGGTTGGAGCAGGAACTCCGGCAGCGGAGGAAAGACGCTAGGGCCGCCCACCCGACGGTTGAGCAGGCCGGAGGCGGCCAGCGCCGCGTCGCGGATCACCTCAGCCTCCAAACGCAGTCGGGGCATTCGCGCCAGCAGACGATTGTTGGGGTCGCGTTCGGCCAGTTGCGGCGTTAGGCGGGAACTCTGGCGGTAGGTGGCCGAGGTCAGGATCAGGCGTTGCAAATGGTTCAAGTCCCAGCCGGACTCCATCAGTTCGACCGCCAGCCAGTCGAGCAATTCGGGGTGGGAGGGCGGTGGGCTTTGGACGCCGAGGTCCTCTGGCGTTTCCACCAATCCGACGCCGAACAACCGCTGCCAGACCCGGTTGACGATCGCGCGGGCGGTGGTGGGGGAGCGGCGATCGACGACCCAACGCGCGAAGGTCAGACGATTCAGCGGAGTTCCCTCCGTTGTCTCCAGAGGGTGCAGGAAGGCCGGCGTGCCGGGTTGGACCGGATCGCCCGGCTTGAGGAAGTCGCCCCGCTTGAGGATCTGGGTGGTTCGCGGTTGAGCTCGGGCTTGAAGCACGAGTTGCGGGGTTCCTTCGGGGAGTTCGGCCAAGAGGGCGTCGATGCGTTGGTTGGCTTCGTGCCATTGCGGCACGGTGGTCCGCCAGTGGGCGAAGATTCGTTCAAGATCGTCGGGGGTTCGTTGCTCGGGGGCGATCTTCAGGGAGGCGCGCACGTCGAGCGGCACGGGGTCGGCCTGGGCGGTGGTTTCGTCGGTTACCGAAAGGCGGAATCGGCCTAGGTTATGGTTCTGATTGTCGTCGGAATTCCAACCGCCGTGGTTTTGAACCAGACGGATCGTCACCAGGAACCCCCGGCCGCCGGGATCGACCAAAGGGCGTTTGGCCAGGAAGACCGCTTCGACTGGACGGTTGCGCCGGCCCGGACCGAGGTTGTCGCTCCAAGCGGTCTGGTCGCGTCCGTCGATGGCAAACTCGACGGGGCCAGTGACGCGGCGGCGGTCGGTCTTGTCGAAGAAGATCGGGTCGAGTTCCCGCTCCGGAGGGTTGACCGTCGCGGTGGCGCGGACGAATTCCACCGGTGTCGGCTTGGCGTTCGGAACGCCTAGCGGGGTGACTTCGGCCTTGAACTCGGTCAGAGCGAAGGTGCCTTTAATGGAGCGTCCCGGTCCGTTCAGCGGCAGGTCGGGATGGGGCAATGCCTCCAGACGGAAGGCGGTCAGCACCGGCCGATCCACTTGGGCCGTGAGCATCACGGTATGTTTGGTTGGGGCGTAACCCTGGCAGAGGAACGAGCCGTCCTCCTGAAGCAAATACTTCTGGCCGCCGGTCGAGTTGGCCTCGGCCTCGGGACGGATGACGCTCCAGGAGAACGCCTGCGATGGGTCCAGCAGCGCTGCCTCCCACGCCGCCAGACGCTCCCTCCAGTCAGGGGCCGACGCCTTGAGCTCGGCCTCGATCGCCCGAACCCGGCTGAGAATGTCCTCGCGTCGGGATTCCTGCTCGGGCGTGAACACTTCGATCGACGCCTCGTGATCGTTGTTCAGGAAGGCAAACATCTGATAATATTCGGATTGCTTGAGAGGGTCGTATTTATGGTCGTGGCACTGGGCGCATTGAATGGTCAGACCCAGCAGACTTTTGCCCACGGCATCCATACGGTCGAACATCGCCTCCATGCGGAACTGTTCGGGATCGACCCCGCCCTCCTCGTTGATCATTGAGTTGCGCAAAAAGCCGGTGGCGATCTTTTGAGCCGGAGTCGCGTTGGGCAGCCAATCGCCGGCGAGTTGCTCAATCACGAAGCGGTCGTAGGGCAGATTGGCGTTGAAGGCGTTGATGACGTAGTCGCGGTAGTTCCAAACCGAGCGCGGCTTGTCCTTCTCGAAACCGTCGGAATCGGCGTAGCGGGCCGCGTCCAGCCACCACCGCGCCCAGTGCTCGCCGTAGTGGGGCGAGCGCAGGTGACTTTCAATGTAGCGCGCCAGCGCCTGGTCGTCGGGATCGGGATCGTGAGCCAGGGCGTCGGCTTGTTCGATTGAGGGAGGGAGACCGGTCAGATCCAGCGCGATGCGGCGGGCCAAAGTCAGACGGTCCGCTGCGGGCGACGGTTCCAAACCCTCAGCGGCTAACCGGGCGGCCACGAAATGATCGATTGGGTTGCGGACCCAACCAGCCAAGCGGTGGTGACCCTTCAGGTCAGGCAACGCGGGACGATTCGGGGGGCGAAAGGCCCAATGATCCCGCGCCGGGTCGTGGTCGTTAGCCAGCGCGTCTGGCCAGGTCGCTCCCTGCTCGATCCAGAGCCGCAACACCCCGATCTCCTCGGGCGTCAGAGGTGGGCCTTTGGGCGGCATCCGCTCGAACTCCTCCTGGCTCTCGACCCGCAAAATGAGTTCGCTCTCGTCGGGCTGGCCAGGGACAATCGAGGCGAGGCCCGACTCGCCTCCGGCAAAGGCGCGGCTCCGCGCATCCAAACGCAACCCGGCGGTCTGTTTGCGGGCGTCGTGGCACTCGAAGCAGCGGGTGGTGAGAATCGGCAACACCTGTCGCTCGAAATCCACTGAGTCGATGCCGTGAAGGGTGGCGATGCTCGTTTCGCCGACGCGGACCCCCCCAGCCAACGCGCGCTCGACCGGACCACCTAACCAACCTATCATGCCAATCAAAGCAATTGATCCCCACCTCTCAATCCATCCAACCACATGCCGACGACAGCTCACGGATCGTGTCATTATCATTTTTGTCATCATCGTTCAGATCCCCCTCGTGAATCGTGGTCGTCACCGGCGACGGGTACGACACAAGCAGCGCGGTTCGCAATCCCAAAAATCCTCGTTTGGATTATTGTAACGAATGTTGAACAGGCCCACCACCGCCTCGAAACAGTCCCAAAAGACTCAGAGGTGGTTGCGAAAATTCATCGAGAATAACGAAATTCGCAAAAACCAGTGAGTCGCGTCTCCGCGATGGCCGAAACAAATCGCGTGGAAAATCCAAGTTCTCCCTTGTCCCCAAGTTTCCGCGTTTGAGAGAATCACTTCGATTCACCAACCCGTTGCGATTCGTTTGAAGCGCGCGGTCGGTGTCACGCCACTCCCCGAGTGGGGTAGGACATAGTGCATGCGTGCAATCACGGACGACTGGGTGAAGGGGGAGGGATGACCTACAGGGGTTCGATCGCGGTTGGGTCGGCGCGTGTGCGTCGTAGCGGGATCGGCCGGTAGTCAAGGCGTATTGGAACGGTGGATGATAAGTCCACGGGTTCGACACGCTCGGAACACGAGGTGAAACACCATGAGGATGCGACGCGAAGAACCGGGTGGGACGACCGAAGCGGGCATTCTTCCTTTGCCGGGCCACCATGTTCGAATTCAGGCTCGGTTGACGACGCGGTTGACGGAACTGCGCCGTTGTTTGACGGCCTGTTCCCCTGGGTCGAGCGATCTGGTAGGCCCCCTTGGACCGGACTGGCCGGAGCGAACGCTGCTGATCCAGGCGTGCGCTCGCTTGGAGTCCGATCTGGCGGCCTCGGCGCGGTTGTGCGAGGGGTTGGCCCGATCGTGGGCCGCGACCTGGAGCGGCGACGGCAAGGACGCGGCCGGCGTTTCTGGGCAACTGGCCCAACTCCGGGCGGCCCATGCCGAGATTGAGGCCCGATTGGTGGATTTGGAGCGGCGGTTGGGTCGTCCCAACGTTGCGGATCGGCCTGAGAATCTTCTCGTCGAGCCAACGCGCCAAGGCGAAGCGGTCCATCCGGCCCGCACGCCCAAGAGCGAACGCCGCCGCTCGACCTTCCGGCTCAAGCCCACGATGTTCGAGGGGTTGGAACCTCGGGTGGTGCCGGCCCTGGCCGCGACGCCGTTGCCGGTCGATCCGGTTCTGGCGATTGTCAGTACCCCGACCAACCGGGATAATCTGCCCAACAACGACATCGTGGCCCGCTTCCAATTCACCGGCCCGGTGAATGCCGCCCAACTGCTCGCCGAGGTCGGTTTCGGTGACGGCACCTCGACCACCTTCGGCACCGTGACCGTCACCCCCGGCGCAACCACGCCGGTCGATTTGACCGGGGCCACCGCCTTCACCCTGCCGGCCATCCCGCCCGGCTCGCAAGACCCCGGCTTCCTCACGCCTCCCGCAGGCGCATCGATCAGCTTCTTCCAGGAACTCTCAGCTCGAACGGCGGTGGCCTCGGGCACCTTCAACTTCTCCTCGACCACCTCGCAATTCGACCCCGGCTCCCCTGGCCAGCCGTTTGACTCGACCCTGCTGCTGGGACGGTTGGCAGGCAGCACCGGGGCCAACCAGCCCTTCGTCACCATCGGCGGCCAACTCGATCCAAACACTGGCGCGATCCCCCGGGGTTTCCTGACCTTGACCTTTGGCGCGGGGCGATCCATCGTCAACAATCCGGGCGACGATCTGTTCCTCTTCGAACTCGCCTCGGTCGAGTCGTTCGGCGTGCGGGCCACCTGGATCGATCCGGTGACCGGAGTGCAAAACACCACCGGGTTCTTCAGCACCCCGACCGACCCCTTCCAGTACGACTCGGCACCTAACTCCAACCTGCCCGACTTCTTCCTGAGACGCACTAACCTGGCGCGAATCGACTTCAGCGACCTAGGGATTCCCAACGGGGCCCTTGTCCAGTCGGTCGAAGTGGTCAACCTGTTCCCTCAATTCGACTTCGTGACAACCGGCGGCCAGCAGGATACTCGCCAGGCGATCCTCCGTACTGACTTCAACCAGACCGCGCCTCCCGGATTTGAGACTCTGCCTCTGCCGCCGGGCTTCAACCAGAACCCGGCGGTTTCCGGTCCCGACCTCCAATTCGCGGTCGCCTCGAATCTCGTCCAGACCGCCGGGGCGATCGTGACCGTCCGAGCTCCTCACGACTTCCCCCGCGACGGCGTGTTCAACGGCGTGGTCGAACTGAGGGACGCCAACGGTCATTCGGCGTTTTCCACCTTCACCAGTCGGGTTTCGACCCTCGACCTGCAACCCCCCTTCGTCTTGGCTCCTCAGACCACCGGAGTTCCCGTAGTTTTCCCTGGCGGGGTGCTGACCACCGCCTTGCCGGTCCCCGCCAACGGAGTCAATCCCGAGGCTCAATCCTATCGCGCCTTCATCGACTGGGGCGACGGTACCCCAATCACCCAAGGGGTCGTCACCGATGCCAACAACGACGGCGTGCTGGAAATCTCCCCCACGTCGTTCACCTACCGCGCGCCGGGAACTTATCAGGTGCGGGTGGATCTCTTCAGCGTCAACAACGTCAAGATCGACTCGCAGGTGTACACGATCACCGTGACGGGCGATCCCATCTCAGGTCCGGTCGATCCGGTCGCGCCTCAGGTGGTCGAGGTGGTGCGTTACGGCTACCACCGCCAACCCACGGTGGTCGAAGTGCGGTTCAACACCGCGATGAACCCGGCGACCGTCACCAACCCGGCCAATTACCAAATCGTGGGAGCCGGGGCCGACGGCCGGTTTGGCACCCGTGACGACGAGCGGTTTCCGGTCGGACGGGTCAACTACAACGCCGCGACCAACACGGCGATCCTGTTCCCCAACCGCCAGCTGCGCCTGCTCGGTCGGGTCTATCGCGTGACGGTCTCCAACCTGCAAAGCGCCGCGGGATTGCCATTGCCGACCACCACCGTGGGATTCCAGGGTTTGGGTCCAGCGGGACTGGGTTCGCCCGGTCCTCTGCCCACCTCGACGACGCCCCAGGGTGCCATCGCCCCGATACCCGCCAATGTCAACGCCAACACGATTCGCCCGGCCTCCACGCTGGTCAACCGGGTTGCTCTGCCCTCCGGTCCCCGTTTGCTTGACCCAACCAACAATGGTTCGGGCTCGAACTTGTGGTGGCGGCGCTGAGTCCGCGCCCGGTCTCAATCCGACCAGACGGTTCTCGAGCGATCCGATCCTTCTCAAGCCATCGGGAACGCTTACTCACGGTGGGCGTCGAGTTGGCAATGACCATGTGAAACTCCGATGAACCTTCGTCGGCGTCATTCGGTCGGGGTTGAAACCCGATCGGGTGACGCCGAGTATGTTGAAGGGATCACCTCGACGGAGAGCGGCGCGACCTTGCGGCGGCTGCGGGTCGAGCGTAACCACGCTACGCGCCGCGTCCATCCCGCCCGCGACGCCTCGCAGACCTCTGGACCCGTCTAAGAACGACTCGGTCGGACCTGCGTGGCAATTGCCGTGATGCATCGCATTCACATCCGTTCACCTGCTTCGACCTTTTGGAGATTCGGAATGATCGGCCGTATTTGTAGATGTCGAGTGACGCCGCGTTGGTCCCGAAGTCTTCCGGTCTCCGCCGGAAGGATCGGTTTGGCCTTGGCGCTGGCGACCTCCGCATTCCTTCAGGCCGCCGAGCCGCCCGCCCAGGACGCCCACGCCAATCTCCTGACCGCGCTGGATCGCGGCGTGGGCCAACCGCTGTCGATGAACTTCAAGCTGATCGGTCTGGACGACAAGCCGATCTCGTTTCGTCAGTTCATCGGCAAGAAGGCGGTGGTGATTGTCTTCATCGGGACCGACTGCCCGATTGGTAACCTGTACATGCCTACCCTGGTGGAGCTTGCCAAGGAGTACGAGCCTCGGGGCATCCAGTTCGTCCTGGTTAACTCCAACCAAAGTGAGACCCTCGACGACATGCGCAAGCACGCCGAAGAGTATGGCCTCAACGGCGTGCCCGGCCTGCTCGTAGCCAAAGACCCCGGCAATGAGCTGGCTGACCTCGCGTTGGCCGAGCGGACCAACGAAGCGATTCTCATCGACGCGACGCTGGATTTCCTCAACAAACTGGCCCGCATCCGCTACCGGGGGATGATCGACGACCAATACCACTACAACGCCCGCCGCGACCAACCCAAACGAACCCCGCTCAAAGATGCGCTCGAGGATTTCCTGGCCGGGCGCGAGGTGCGGGTGGCCGGCACCGAAGTTCAGGGCTGCCTGATCGAACGAGGCGCGCCTAAGGTTTTGGTCGATCGTCAGGGGGCGATGGTGCGGACCATGCCCGAGGAGATTCGGGCCGAGTTCGCCAAGGCCCGCGCCATAGAACCTATCGCGGTTGGGCCGGTCACCTACCACAAGGACGTCGCTCCGATCGTGCAGGCCAAATGTCAGACCTGTCACCGTCCCAACCAGGTCGCTCCCTTCTCGTTGCTCACTTATGAGCAAGCCAAGCGCTGGAAGGGGATGATCCGCGAAGTCGTCGATGAAGGCCGGATGCCCCCTTGGCATGCCAACCCCAATTACGGCGCATTCGCCAACGATCGCAGTCTGACCCCGCTCGAGCGGGCGATCCTGCTAGCCTGGGTCGATCAAGATGCCCCCGAAGGCAACCCCGCCGACTCCCCCGCGCCTCAGACCTTTGCCGAGGGCTGGACCATCGGCAAGCCCGACCTGATCATCGAGATGCCCCGGACCCATATCGTGCCGGCCGGCGGCGTGGTCGATTATGTCCGCTACCCAGTGGACTTCGAGGTTAAAGAGGATTTGTGGATTCAAGCCATCGAAGCCCGTCCCGGTGACCCGGCGGTGGTTCACCACATCATTCTTTACTACGTTCTGCCCGGCGACCCCGCCCCGCGCTACCTGGTCGGCTACGCCCCCGGCGACCTGAGCGAGACCTTCCCCGAAGGCACCGCCAAGCGTTTGCCTAAGGGGTCGCGGTTCTTCTTCGAGATGCACTACACGCCGATCGGCAAGGTTCGCCAGGACAAGTCGTCGGTCGGCATCGTGCTGGCCAAGACCCCGCCGACCCGCGAAACCATCACCCGACCAATCGCCTCGCGCGAGCTGGAACAGCGGCTCATCTCCATCCCGCCGGGCCACCCCAACTATCCAATCACCTCGGCGATCGAATTCAAAACGGATGTCGAACTGATCGGCATGATGCCTCACATGCACCTGCGGGGCAAGGATTTCCGCTACATCCTGACCGATCCCCAAGGCAAGGAAACCATTCTGCTGGACGTGCCGGCCTACGACTTTGCCTGGCAGAATTTCTACTGGACCAAGCAACCGATCCCAATTCCTGCCGGCTCGCGGATCGACTGCGTGGCCCACTTCGACAACTCCGAAGACAACCCCTACAACCCCGACCCCAGCGCCTCGGTGACCTGGGGCGACCAGACCTACGAAGAGATGATGATCGGCTTCATCGAGTACACCGTGCCGCTCGACATCCAGGGTTCCTGGACCCAGCACGCCAAACGGGTCACCCCTAAGCTGGTGCCCGGCCAGGATCCCCTACCCGAAGCCCGTCCCTCCACGGGCGCGGCTGGTTTGCTCAACCGACTCCTGGGTGGTCTCAACCCCGCGACGACACCCAAGACCGCGCCAACCACCACCCCCACTAGGTCCGATCCGGGACAGTGAAGCGAGGGACAACCCAGAGTCGCGGACTCTCGTGACTGGATCACTCAATCGCTGAGATTGCTCTTGAGCAAAGAGAACCATGCGGGCGGGGAAGACCTCTTTCCGAACGGGAGAGGGATTCTTCGCCCCCTGTCGTTGAGCGAGGGGCGGTTCCGCGGCGAGGTGGGATTTCCCATCGCGTCGCGGGGTTGGTCGGGTACAATGCGGCTGAGATAACGGCGAAACGGCCGCTCGACCGCTTCGATCATCCCGGCCAAACCGCTTATCACACCAAGTCAGATCACGTCATGCCACGACGCGCAGGAGCGATCACGTCATGCTCAACGCCGGACTCAAAGAGTTCCTGGTCGCCCGGATTCTGCCCCGGGTCCGTACCCCCGGCCAGTATCTCGGCGGCGAACGGCAGGCGATTCGCAAGGATCATCGCGCTGTCAAGGGGACCGTCTGCCTTGCCTTCCCCGATACCTACGCGTTGGGCATGAGTCACCACGGTCTCCAGGTTCTCTACAGCCTCATCAACGCCCGCGACGATTGGGCTTGCGAACGCGCCTTCACTCCGCTGCCCGATTTCGAGAACGAACTGCGCGACCACGGCCTGCCGCTTTATTCGCTGGAAACCTTCACGCCCCTCAATCAATTCGATATTCTGGGATTCTCGCTTCAATACGAGATTTGTTACACCAACGTGTTGACGATGATCGACCTGGGTGGGTTGCCGCTCCACACCGAGGATCGCGGCCCCGACGACACCCTGGTGATTGCCGGGGGACCAGGGGCTCAGAACCCAGAACTGCTGGCCCCGTTTGTCGATCTGTTCATCATCGGCGACGGCGAGACGAGTTTGCCGGTGGTCTGCGACCTCTGGATCGAAATGAACGGTTCCGGGATGACCCGCGCTGAGAAACTCGCACGGATCGTCCGCGAAACCGGCTGGAGTTACGCCCCCTGCTTGTATGAACCAATCTACAAGGAGGACGGGACCCTGCTGGAGATGCGCCCGCTGGCCGACGATCTGCCCAGGGAGATTCACGCCTCGGTCATCCGCGAATTCGACGCGATCCCCCTACCGGTCGCGCCGATCATCCCGTTGGTCGAGACCGCGCACGACCGCATCGCGCTGGAAATTATGCGCGGCTGCCCCTGGCAGTGCCGGTTTTGTCAAAGCACCGTCATCAAACGGCCGCTACGCGCCCGTTCGGTCGAGACCGTCGTTCAGGCCGCGCTCGATTCCTATCGCAAGACTGGCTACGACGAAATCAGCCTGCTGTCGCTTTCCTCCAGCGACTATCCCCACTTCGAGGAACTGGTGACCCGGATGAGCGAGATTTTCACCCCCTTAGGCGTCAAGATCTCGCTGCCTAGTCTGCGGATCACCGAGATGCTCAAGAGGATCCCTGCGCTGTTGCAGGAAGGGCGGCGAAGCGGCCTGACGTTGGCCCCCGAGGTGGCCCGCGACGACATGCGCGAACAGATTCGCAAACCGATCAACAACCAGGACCTCTACGACGGCGCGGCTGAGGCGTTCCGTCGGGGCTGGCGGCGGGTCAAACTCTACTTCCTCATCGGTTTGCCCGGCGAGCGTCCCGCCGACCTAGATGGGATCGTTGAACTGGCCGAACGCCTCTCCCGCCTTGGCAAGGAGACCACGGGACGATTTGCCGAAGTCACCGCCAGCGTCTCCAATTTTGTGCCCAAGCCCCACACCCCCTATCAATGGAACGGCCAGCGCGATCGCAAATACTTCGAGTGGGCCCACCGCTATTTGAAAAGCAAGGTCAAGCTGCCTCACGTCAAAATCAAATGCCACGACATTGAAACCAGCTTGCTTGAAGGAATTCTCACCCGCGGCGATCGCCGAGTCGCCCCAGCGCTGGAGGAAGCCTGGCGTCGCGGAGCGCGGCTTGACGCCTGGCGAGAATATCATCGTCCCGAAATTTGGGAGGCGACCTTCCGTGATTTGGGGATCGACGTGGCGTTCTTCTCCCAGCGCGAGCGTCCGCTGGATGAGGTGCTGCCGTGGGATCATATCCAGGTTAAGAAGGGACGAACCTATCTGGCCAAAGAGCAAACCCGGTCGCTGGCACAACTAGAAGCGATGGCCGCGGCGGTCTGATCCGCGCAGAGCCGACGGAATCGGGTTGGATCGAATTCGGTTGGATTCGGTTGAGGGCGTATGGTCGCGTGAAAGTGGCTCTCGGGGAAGAATCCACTATGGTATGATGAGCCAGCAAGCCTGCTGGGATCAGGGAGGATCATCCTCGGATTCGCACCCCAACCCCCGCGATGGCATGAGCGAGCACGTGATTCCGACCTGGACGGCCGCCGACCTTTATCGGCTCGACTTGGGTGGACGGCTTCACGAATTGGTCCAGGGCGTTCTGGTGGCCGTCCCATCCCCCACTCCCGCTCAGGCTCGGGCCCGTCAGGCCACCCGCCGCCTTCTGGAACGTCACGGGCGACGAACCGGGGGGGGTTTGGTGCTGCCGGAGGGGTCCGGTCTGCTTACCCAGCGCCAACCCGACACTGTGCGGACCGCCGATCTCGCCTTCCATCCCAACCCGCGTTGGTGGTTCGACCCCGGCGACCCCCCCCAACTCATTCCCGAACCACCTGACCTCGTGGTCCTCGTTCCTCCCGAAGACCGATCCCAGGACGAGACGATCCGCCATCGTGTTCACGAATATCTAGATGCCGGGGTGTTGATGATTTGGACCGTTCACCTCGACCAACAGCTTTTGACGATCGACCGCGACGACGAACCGACACTCCATCTGGAGCGTCATCGTCAGATCGCCGACCTGGATGAACTCCCCGGCTTTGCTGAACCCGTTTTGGCCCTCTTTGGATAACCACAACCTCCGCCGTGAATTCCACCGACGCGCGCAACCTTGAACCCTTACCCATATCTTCATCCGCCACGGTGGACAAGTCCGCCGCGCGGGTCCGCTCGATGTTCGCCGCGATCGCCAGGCGTTACGATCTGCTCAACCATCTCTTGAGCCTCAACATCGATCGCTTCTGGCGTGTCCGCGCAGCGCAACGCTTACGCGACCGCCTAGCTGACGGCCCCGCCGGACCGATCCTAGATTGCTGCACCGGCACTTGTGACCTCGCCTTGGCGTTCGATCGGGTGGCGCGAGGATCGCGACTGATCGTGGGGATCGACTTCACGCCGGAGCTGCTGAGCTTGGGGGCGGTCAAACTGAAACGCCGCGGCTGTGCTGAGCGGATCAGCTTGGGGCAGGGGGACGCCCTGCGGCTGCCGTTCGCCTCCAACACCTTCGCCGCCTCGATGGTGGCGTTTGGTTTGCGCAACGTGGCTGACACCACGCAGGGCATTGACGAACTCATGCGTGTGGTCCAGCCCGGCGGCGCAGTGGCGATCCTGGAGTTTTCCCGACCCCGTGGTCCAGTGTTGGGCCGGGCCTACCTGAGCTTTTTCCGCGCCGTCTTGCCTCGGATCGGGCAAACCATAGCGCCCAACACCCAAAATGCGTATAGTTATTTGCCCCAAAGCGTGTTGGAGTTTCCCGATGGCCCCGACATGGTCGCTCTGCTGGAACAGCGCGGCTTGACCGATGTGACCGCCGAACCGCTTACGGCGGGGATCGCCACGTTGTACCTTGGGGTCAAGCCGTGTTGAGCATGGGTCAGCCGTTGGGCTTGGCCGCGGCGGTTGCCTCAGCCTCCATCGCCTCGGCCTCGGCGTTGGTCAACGCGATGAGAGTGATCCCGTAGTGGTTGGCCCGCGCGATCACGAGATCCCGATCGATCAGAATCGTCTTCTGCGCTTCGACGGCCAGTACTCTGGCCCTCGCGCGGGCAAGGTTCTCAATGGTCGAAAGACCGATAGTGGGTACATCGAACCGCATGTCCTGCTGAGGCTTGGCGACCTTCACCAGGGTCCAGCCCCCCGCTTTGCAAAGCTGGCCGGCCCGTTCGATGCAACGGTCGGTCCCCTCGATCGCTTCGACCGCCAGCGCGGCCCGCTCTTTGACCGCGACCGATTGGCCAACGTCCAACCCCCCCATTGCTTTAGCCAATCGCCAGCCGAAGGCCACGTCGCCACGCTCCAACGGGCTGAGCGGGCGACAGCTGAGCAGTCCGTGGTCCACGAGCAACTCCGGGCAATAATCCAGGGCCGAGGTGAAACGAATCCCATCGCGGGCGAACTCGTCGATCAAACTCAGTAAGACGGTGTCGTCCTTGCGATCCGGCAAGTTGCGCCACCAGCGCACCGTGCGGCGATCCGGCCAGAGTCTTAAAATCCGCCAGGGGGTGTACATCACATTTTTGATGACCTTGCCCGCCATCACCACCTCGTCGATCCCCATACGTTGAAAGGCCTGGATCATGCTGTTCATCCGGGTCACGCTTACCCACTCGAAACGCGCGCACAACGGAACGAGCTCGTCGGCCGCTTCGTAGCGAATCCCGACGCAATGCACCTCCAGCCCTTGGCGGCGGGCGGCCTCGGCGAAGAGAATGGGGAATCGTCCACTTCCAGCCAGTAGGCCGATCTTGCGGCGCGGCGCGATAGGGAGTAATCGGGGGTGGCCTTCGTGCGGACGCTCCGGGGGGCGTGGCGACGGGGCGGTGGTCGAGGTCGAGGCGGAGGAGGAAACCGTTGAGAACACGGGACGCGCTCCTTGCGTCACGCTGGTTGCGATTCGGCGGGGGGATCGTCCTGAGAACCGGCGTCAGCATCACCATTTCGATTCACATCGGCATGGATCTTGCTGGGGAGGCTGGACGCCTCTAGACGATCAAGCCGCTCGAAAATCTCGCGAAGCTGGTTGGGCAGGCGGGGAAGCCGCAACGAGGCGGCATAGATCGCCTTGAACTCTTTGTCCGGGATCGCCGGACTGCCGACGACCGAGGCGTCCGGCTTGATGTCGCGCGAGACACCTGCCTGCGCGCCGATCACTGCTCGAGAGCCGATCGTGATATGATCGCGCAGCCCAACCTGACCGGCCAACACCACATGGTCGCCGGTGGCGCAACTACCCGCGATGCCCACGAGGCCGCAAATTAGGTTGTGTCGGCCAATCGAGGTGTTGTGGCCAATTTGCACCAGGTTGTCGATCTTGGTGCCCGCGCCGATTTTGGTGTCGCCGAAGGTGCCGCGGTCGATGGTGGTGTTGCAGCCGATTTCCACGTCGTCGCCTACGACCAAACCGCCAAGTTGAGGAACTTTGAGGTGGCGACCCTGGTGGAAGCGATAGCCGAAGCCGTCGCCGCCTAAAACCGCCCCAGCGTGGACTACGACGCGGTCGCCCAGAATCACGCCGGGATAAAGCACCGCGCGGGGATGAATCACGCAGTCGCGGCCGAGTTTGCAATCGTCTTGAACCACCGCGCCGGGGTGAATGACCACATTCTCACCTAGTTCGACCCGCTCGCCGATCACCGCGCCGGGATGGATAGTGACATTTTCGCCTAGCCGGGCCGATTGGGCCACAATCGCCTGGGGATGGATGCCCTGGAACGAGGCGGGCGGGGGACGTCGGAACAGCAGGACCGCCTCGGCGAAGGCCATCAGGGGATCGTCCACTTCAAGCCGCGGGATGGCGCGGCATCCTTCGGGAGGGATGAAGCGGGGGTTAACAAGAACTGCTGCCGCCCGGCAGCTTTTCCAGAGGGGTAGGTTCTTGTCGCCGTCAAGGAAGGTCAACTCGCCGGGACCGGCCTCGTGGATGGGTTTGGCCCCAACCAGCGGGACCGACGCGGTTTGGGTGTCCACAAGGCGGCCTCCCAGCCGATCGGCCAACTCACCCAACGTCATCGCGGGCAGCGCAGCGGTGGGAAGGGCGGTGGTTTGTTCGGCGACCGGATGAGAGGTACCCGCGGCGAGGGTGGAGGAGTCGGGGATCACGAACGGCGTCCTTTCCGAGACCGACTGGGGCCAACCGGGTCCGGGCGAGGAAGGAGACTTTGCGAGGCATCCTAACCCTCATCGGACCAACGCTCAACCCGAGTTGAATCCGGCGCGCGATTGATTGACGCTCCGATCAAAATGGGTCGCGCGGGATCCGGTTTCCACTAATATCGGTCGCGGCGGGTTCGGCCTGTCCCGTGGCATTCCTAGCGGAGCTCGTTCGGCAGGCGGCCAGACGTTGCCGGATCGCTTGGTTCAAGCGATCCGGCGAGATCGGTTTGGTCAGGTAGTCGTCGAACCCCAAGCCGATGCAGGTTTCCCGCTGAGCCGTCAGGGAGTCAGCCGTCAGCGCCACGATCGCGCCAGAGTACCCTTGGCTTCGGAGGTTCCGCATCGCCGAAACGCCGTCGAGATGGGGCATGTGAAGATCCATCAGGATCAAGTCGTAGAGGGTCTGCTGAGCCGCCTCGATCGCTTTGATTCCATCCTCGACCGCGGTGATCTCAAGCGGTGGACGGGCGCGCTTGAGATAGTGGATCAAAATGCGCCGGATCGACGGGTTATCCTCCACGATCAACACACGGGCGCTGGGAGGATCGGAAGGGGAAGGGTTGGAGTGTTGGGTCGTCGATGCCGTGATCCGGTTGGTTGAATGCGCGATGTCGGCGGCAGGCCGGATCGGGAACGAACCATTCCCATTCACGAGGGACGCCGGGGGTCTGGACAAGGAGGGAACCATAGAATCATCCGGATTCCAAGCCGAATCGAAATCTGAATTTTCTGAAGGAGAGATGGAGGGGTCAAAGGCGGACGCTTCCTTGGGGCAGGGTAGGGTGAGGGTGAAGGTCGAACCAACGCCGACTTGGCTACGGACATGGAGCTCGCCGCCAAGCTGTTCGGCCAGGCGGCGGGAGATGGCCAGTCCCAGCCCGGTGCCGCCGTGGCGTCGTTGGCTGGTCTCGTCCGCCTGGGTGTAGGGGGTGAAAAGGCGTTCGATCTGGTCGGGGGCGATCCCGATCCCCTCATCGACCACGTCGATGACCAGCCAACGCGAGTCCTCCTCGACTCGCAGGCCGTAACGAACCGTGACCCGATCGCCACGCTCGGAGAACTTGATCGCGTTACCGATCAGGTTGACCAGGATTTGCCGCAATCGCGTCGGGTCAGTGCAGATGCTGGGAGGACTCGGCTCGCTTTGGTCGAGCGGTTCCATCACCAATTCGATCCCCCGCGCCCGCGCTTGGATCGTCAGAAGATTCAGGGCTGCGCGGATAACCTGGCATGGATCGGTTGGCGACCATTCCAGCGTCATCCGTCCTGCCTCGATCTTGGAGAGGTCCAGCACGTCGTTGACCATCGACGAGAGATGCTCGGCCGCCAGCCGCAACAACGACGTGGTTTCCTTGCATTCGGCCTCGCTAAGCTCGGAGGTCGAAAGCAAGTCGATCAAACCGATCACTGAGGCGATCGGGGTGCGGATCTCGTGACTGAGGTTGGCCAGAAACTGGCTCTTGACCCGGCTGGCCTCAATCGCTTCAGCGCGGGCGCGCTGGAGTTCCTGCTCCAAACGCTGGCGTTGGGTGATGTCCAACGAGGTGCCGGCCACCAGTCGAGGACCATTTCCCGAGGCTTCGGGCGGCAGGGGAAACTTGTGCGAGAGATAGACCCGCTCCTCGCCGTCGGCGGTTGTGATCGTGTTGATGGACTCGAACGGTTGGTTTGTCTCCAGCAAGCGGCGATTGGCAGCGCGACACGCTTTGGCCTTCTCCTCGCCGAAGACCTCCGCGAGGGTGCGGCCCGCAGGTGAATCGTCCCGCAGGCCGAGAATCTGGCGGTATGGGTGGTTCAGATAAAGCAGGCGTTCGTGCTCGTCAGTGATCCAGGCGAGGTAGGGAGCGTGGTCCAAGAAGGATTCAAGCCGCTGGTTGGCTGCCCGCAGTTCTCGTTCCGCGATTTTGCGCGAGGTCAAATCGAACAGAAAACCGTCCCAAAGGGTGGTCCCATCGGCGGATCGGCGAGCCGTGATGTGGACCCAAACCCAGTGGAGGGCGCTTTGGGAGTCGTAAACCCGCAGTTCACATCGCACGTCGTTTAGAGTAAGCGCCGATGATCGCAGGGCTTGGAGAAATCCCGCGCGGTCCTCGGGGTGAATCTTTTCGAGAAGGCGTTGGTAGTCATTCAGGCATTGGTCCGGGTTTAGTCCGAGGATCGTTTCGACACCGTGAGTGAGATGTGTCAAACGAAATTGACCCTGGGGAGAAGACTCGACCTGAAACAACGCCGTTTCAGGCAGATGGTCGCCGACAGTACGCAAAAGGTGCTCGCGGCGTTCCAGTTTGGACTGGGTGTCCCGAAGTTCAGTGTGGTCTTTCAGGATCAAGAACAGACCGGCTCCGAAACGATCATTCGGGTCGTGGTCGGCGACGACGACCAGATCGATCTCCCGCTCGGACCCATCCGATCGCGCCAACCTCACTGCAGCGATGGCCCGGCCCCACTGACGCGCCTGACGGATCGCTTGGTCGATCGCGGCCAAATCGTCGCCGCGAAACCAAGATCGCCAGGGGCGTCCGATCGGTGGAGCGGACCTCTCACCAGGAGTCGTCAACACGAGGAACTCGGCGTTGGCGGTCACCAGCGCCCCGGAATCATCCACATAGGCGATGGGATCGGTCGTCACGCTGAAGACCAGATCAATGCGGGCGTTTCGATCGATTTCGCCATGATCCGTGGTGTAGAGCGGGTTCCAGTCCCGGATTCGGGTTGCCGGGCGGGTCGTCACGCTCGTTGAACTTCGCCGACTCCGTGATCCAACCAGTTTGCCGATCGCCCCTCCGGGACGGGCGAAGATCGCCGTCGCCAGACCGACCGAAGCGAATAGCGGCAGGTTGAGTTCCTGAAGGGGGGACTCCGATGGCGACTCGCTCGCATCCGTGTGGAGGATCGGTAGACAGGCCACAATGAGCGTGGAAAGCGCGGTGGCGATGATTCCGCCAGTTGCGCCGTGACGCCAGGTCGTCGCTACGATCGCGGGCAGCCAAACCAACGAGGCATTCGTCCAGCCCACGATCGGAATCAGGAGCCAACTCACCAAGGCGGCCCCGGCGAGCATCCCGAGCATCGAGAGCGATAATAGGATGCGTGACATATTCGGCACCGTCTCTCCATCGCTCTGAGTCAACTGGACGGTTGGATCTCGATGTCTGCTTACTCGTTGCGTCTCGTTTGTCTTGTCGAGACGAGTCCACCACGACGATCTCCATCCAGGATCACCGTCGCAAGCCGACGAACAACAAGTCGAACTCCCGCCTTTCGGGGCCTCTCCTTGCCTTGGGTGTCCTCGCCTGGTTGCTGAGCAATTTCAGCCGACCCGATGAAAGGCAGCCCGACGTTCTTGACACGACCACCTTCCCGTCAGTCGATTCAGGCGACGAGGTCTCAACAGCTGGGAGCGGAAGGGCTGTGTTGTCTCACTATATGGGGGAATTTCCTTTGACGCCAGGTGCAAAATCTGGTTTTCGACCTTTTTTTCACGATTTCCAAGGCCGTTTCAAGTGCCCGTGATCCAACCGAGGGTGGTGAATGAGAAATTGGGGGGTTGGTTGAGCGGGGACGAGTTGATCCACGAGATGGCGAAGGTCGCGGACTCGGGGCGCGATGGGGTCGTCGAGATGATCCCTCTCGGCGTGGCGATCGATTTGGACGGTGCGGAAGCCCAGGGCGCGGGCGGCTTCGCCATCGTTGAGGGGATCGTCGCCCACGAAGAGGATGCGTTCGGGGAGGAGAGCAGCGGTTTCCCGGATCCGATCGAAGAAGCGGCGATCCGGTTTGCGCGCGCCGACTTCGGAGGAAATGGTCAAACGGGGCGGGCCGGGTGGGTTGGGTGATTCCTTGTTTAGACCCAGTGCGTCGAATTCGGGATGCCCGCGCAGGACGCGGCGGAGTCGTCCATCGAAGTTGGAGGCGATACCCCAGGCGAGACCGAGTTGATTCAGGCGCGCTAGAGCGTCGCGGGCGTCCTCGGGGCAGCGCCAGCGATCGGAACGGGCGAACTCGTCCCAAAGCTCTTCAAAGGCGCGGTCGGGATCGGGCAGGGGGCCGAGGGTCTCCTTGACGATCCGCCGCCAGCGTTCGCGTTCACAGGTTTCATTGGTGGTCCAACCAGGGTGGCTTCCAAGTTGGCGGTCCCGCGCCTCGTCCTGGGCGAAGGCGGTTTGGAACCGGGTCTTGATTGTTTGTGGGTCCAGGTCCACGCCTTGACGCGCCGCGGCCTCTCGATAGACCCACCAGACCGGCGGATCGGGGACCAGCACGGTGCCCACCACATCGAACAGAATCAAGTCGATCGGTTGGTTCGTGGAGGCGAGTCTAAGGAAAAACCTGGATTGGGGCATGATGCGGAGGTTGGAGGAGTTGAGGAGTGGGGGGGGGAGGGGCGACTTGGTCGGACAAGTCCCGGGGTCACGTCGATGTCGAGGGGGGCGACCAGGCCGCGTTGGAGTTTGGCGAAGGCGACGCCGGCCATTGCGGCGTTGTCGGTGCAAAGCGCGGGGGGGGCAATGAGCAGGTCGATCCCTTCGCGGGTCGCCATTTGTTCCAACGCCTCCCGGAAGCGTTGATTGGCCGCCACGCCGCCACCGACGGCCAGGCGGCGCAGGCCGGTCCTCCGCGTGGCCTGGGCCGCCTTGGTCACCAGCACCTCGACGACCGCCTCCTGAAAGCTCGCAGCCAAGTCGGCCAGGAAACCCGGTTCGGGCGGCGGGGGTGAAGAGGATTCGGAAGGATGGCTAGGGGGTCCGGGTTGACCTTGGAGGGTGTACAGCACGGCGGTTTTGAGGCCAGAGAAGCTGAACTCCAGACGTTCCTCCTCTTTGAGGAACGACCGAGGTAGGGCGAAGCGTCGGGGGTTGCCCGACCGAGCTAGGGCTTCGATTCGGGGGCCGCCGGGGTAGCCCAGACCTAACAGCGAGGCCACCTTGTCGAATGCTTCGCCCGCTGCGTCGTCGATCGTACCGCCCAGCGGGGTTGCGTCAATTGGCCCGTCGCAACGGTACAAACTGGTGTGGCCGCCCGACACCACCAGACCCACGCAGGGATACGCCACGCGCTCAGGAAAGGCGAGTTGACAGGCAAAAAGATGTCCTTCCAGGTGATCGACCTCGACGAGGGGAACCTCCAGGCTCCACGCCAGGGTCTTGGCCACCGTCAGACCCACTACCAACGCCCCGACCAGTCCCGGACGGGTCGCTACCGCGACTGCCCCGATCTCCTCCAAACCGACGCCGGATTCCCTCAACGCCTGGCGCAGTACTGGCAGAATCTGCCGCACATGCGCCCGCGCGGCGATCTCCGGCACCACACCGCCGTAGCGCTGATGGAGGTCGAGTTGCGAGGCCACCACGCTGGAGCGAATCCGCGGGACACGCCAGGGTTCCTCGGGACTCGGTCCCTCCAACACTGCCACGCCGGTTTCGTCGCAGGTCGTTTCGATCGCCAGCAGCCGCATGGAACGGGTCTCGAAAGGCAAGGCCGCGTCGCTCAAGGCCGAGATGGGTTGGTCAAATCAAGCGAGGTTGATTCCAAAAGCGCTTGGCGGAGCGGTTCGCGCCAGGCTTTGCGGTCGTAATCATAGGCTCCGAAGCCGGCGCGAAGCTCCCAGTAACACCAGCTGAAGCCACAGCGTTGGCACTGCTCGACGACGAACCGGGTCCAGCGGACGCGGGACGCCTCGTCGGCCTTGGAATAGGCTCCAAACTCGCCCACGAAGATGGGGCGGTTCGTGCGTCGGGAGAACTCTAACGCCTGGTCGAACTTCTCGGTGATCAACTTGCGTTCCTCTTCGGTGCCGGTCCAAGTGGTGCCCAGCCAGTCTTTGGCCCCTTCGACCCACTCGGCTCCTTGATGGGTGAAGTGGAACGGTTCGTAGAAGTGAACGGTGACGATGAGGTTAGGGTCGTCGGGCAGTTTGAGGGAGTTGAGGGCGTGGATGCCGTTCCACTCGGCGGGGCCGACGATCACCGGACGGTGGGGGTTGGTGGCACGGATGATGCGAAGCAGCTCCGGAATCAGGGCGTTCCAGCGTGCCGCGTCGAGGTTGCCGTGGGGTTCGTTATACAACTCGAAGTAAACCGAGTCAGGCCGCTTCTTGTAGCGCTCGGCGATTTGTTTCCAGATTGCCTTGAGCCGTTTGGCGTGGGCGTCAGGATTCTCGTCCATTTCGTTGTAGTGATGGACGTTGATGATGATGTTCAAGCCGTTGGTTGTCGCTTGACCGATCGCCCAATCGACTCGGCGGGCGAAGGCGGGGTCGATCGTGTAGGGGGGGGTGGTTTTGGCGTTGGCCGACCACTTGATCGGCAAACGCACGGATTCGAATCCGGCCTGTTTGACGTTTTTGAAGTCGTCGGCTTCCAGAACCACGCCCCATTCCCCCTCCATAGGGGCCTCCAGAGCGTTGGCCAGGTTGATTCCCCGCCCCAGCCGCGCGTTGGCCTTGAAAATGTCCGACGGGTTGGTTGGGGTTGGCGTGACGGTGGCGGAAGCCGGATCGACTCCAACGAGGCAGCATGTCAAAATCCAGATGGCGCTCATGGTGATGACTCTCAAAAGGATATCCAACGCTCGACGTTCACACCCGCGCGGTAGGGCTCACACGGGGGGGATCAGTGGGAGGACTTCGGTTTGGACCGGGCCGCCGGTGACATGGACGGTACGCCCATCGGCGTCAATATACACATTGATCTCGCTGCGGACGCCGAACTCGCCAGGCAGATAGATTCCTGGTTCGATTGAGAAGCAGGTGCGGGGCAGGATGCGGCGCTGGTCCTGGGTTTCCAGATTGTCGATGTTCGCGCCGTTGCCATGGGTCTCCTGACCGATGTTGTGGCCGGTGCGATGGATGAAGAAGCGGCCATATCCGGCTTGTTCGATGATGCTGCGGGCCGCGTCGTCCACCTCGGCCCCGGTCAGTGGACGGCCTTCGGCCAGGGTGTCGCGCACCTTGGTCACGGCTTGGTCGCGGGCGCGGGCCACCACGTCGAAGACTGAGGCAATCTTGGGCGGCACGCTCGAACCGGCGAAGGCTACCCGAGTCAGGTCGGAATAGACGGCGCGGGGTTTCTTCAGCTTGGCCCAAAGGTCGATCAGCACGAAGTCGCCTGGACGGATCGGTTGATCGGTCGCGGGGGTGTTCTCAAAGTGAGGGTCGGCGCTGTGGGCATTGACCGCCACGATCGGCGGCGAGTAGGTGGTCATGTCGCAGGCGTCGAAGTGGTCCAGGATCAGTTTTTGCACCTGGCCTTCGGTGATGGTCCGGCCCTCTTTGAGCGCTTCGGCGATCATGCCGAAGGCGAGGTCGAAGGCCGCGGTGGTGTGGGCTTCGGCCTGGCGATGCATGGCCCACTGGTCGTCGTCCCAGGTCGCCTCGAACAGTTGGATCAAGTCGCCGGAGCTGACCACCTCAACCCCCAGAGCGCGCACGGCCTCGACCGTGCCGGCGTCCACCCGCGAGACATACGGGTTGGATAAGCCGGGGGCGTATTCCATCGCCACCTTCGAGGTTCCGGCCAGCGTTTCCTTAAGATGGGTTTCCAGACTCGACCAACGTTCGTAGATCCGTTTGGTCCCTTCCAGATGGTCGAGCGCGGCCGGTTCGATGGGATGGACGAGTTTGGTGGGTCCAACCGCGTCGTCGGCGGGGATGAAGTAGAAGAAACGCCGCGACCCGACCGGCTTGTCTTCCAGACCCAACACCCGTCGCGCCAGCACGTTGTTGCCGCGGAAGTCGTAGAGCAGCCAGCCATCTAGGCCGAACTCCCGCAAGGCGCGGCGGATCGCGTCAAGGTGGGTCATGGTTCGATAAAGCCTCCAAAGGACGTGGGGGGAGAGGCGAACCCGTCGCTTGCCGAATCCATTCCGTCCGATGAGGGAGAGGAGTTGGGATTGGAGTGGTTGGCCACGGTCGCGCCCGCGTCCTTGATTGTCCGATCCAAAACGTGGTTTCGCAAGCCGACGCTCCGTTTGGGGCTCGATCGTCTCGCTGGTTCTCGGACCGAATGCCGGCGTGGTCAGAGAGGGTTAGGGGTAGGAAGACTCGAACGATCGTTGAAGAATCTCCAGTTCACCGCGTCCGAACGAGTGCGAGCGCCCAGTGGTCAGGTTACGGAACCGAACCACCGCCGGGCTGAACAGGGCGGGGTCGATTTTGTAGAAGTCGAACCCGGCTTGGCGGAAGACCTCTGCGAAGGGCGCGCCGTGGGCAGGCGAGGCGCACGAGGGCACCTGGGGGCCGATTTGAGCCAACGAGTCGTCGTCGCCGACGACGTGAAGCTCGACCGTCGCGCCATAGAGAATCGCGTCGTTAGTGCGGCCGATCGCCGCCAGGTCGTCGCTGGCGACCGGGGGTAAAGGGGCGACGCCGAAGCCAGCGACTAGGCGGGTGAGGTCGAAGCCCAGGGTCTCCAGCTTGTGCAGGGCGGTCTCGACCGAACGGGCGACCACCTGAATCGTGCCGGCGAGGCTGGCGGTGGGGGCAACCGCCAGCTTGACCGTCTCGGGGGGCACCCCACAACGTTGGGCAATGATCCCGACAATCTCGGGAGTCGGCAGGGTGCGGGTCTCCAACACCCCCACCACGCCGGTTTCAGCGTCGGCCTGCTCGCGGTGGCCGATCTTGTCGAACAACGGTTCCTGGCCCGCGACTGCCCGCATCGGTCCCGAACCCATTGCGAAGAACTTGGGCGCGGCACCGCTTAGCGCCCAACCGGCGTATTGCGACGCCAAACACGCCGCCACCGGATGATCGGTCCAGACCTGGACCCCCGGCCAGGGGCCGATTCCAACCGCTCCGGCTGGCACCAGATTGACCTCCCCCAGACCCGCCAGGCCAATCCGCGCTAAATCCCGCCCCGCCGCCAATCCTCCCGGCGCGGCGATTCCCGCGTCCAAAACGATTCCACCCCCTTCGACACCGTGAACCGCGACCCGCGCTTCCCAAGCCCGACTTCGGAGCAATTCGAATTCACGGGCGGCTCGCCTGTTCAGACGCGACGACTCGGGTTGAGAATCTGGTTCGGATGAACGTCGGGGCGACGGCGTAGGTGTGGTCATAGCAAGCTCGTTTTAGCAAAGATCAGAGGGGGTCGTGAGGCAGATAGAGTTCGCCGAGGCCGTGGTGGAGCCGGTCGCCGTTGAAGCGAACCCAGCCTCGGCGGGCCAGGTGATCAGCGAACCCCTCGGGTTGACCCGCGAACGCGCCTCGTTGGGCCAAGTCGCGCAGCAGAATCGTCAGCACCGGAGACCAAAACGGCCCGACGCGGGCGAAGGTGGGGGGAAGCTGATCGGTGCCCTGCGCGAGCAGTAGGGTTCCGCGTTTCATGCCCGCGCCAGGGAGGGGACCGCAACGCCCCAGGACAACGATCGACCCGGCGATCATCTCCCAACCAAGGGCCTGGTCGGCGTCACCTTGGATGACCAGGTGGCCACGCCTCATGAGCCGTCCGGCCCGCGCGCCGACCCGTCCACCCACGAAGACCCAACCGCCGCTCATTCCTTGATCGGCTCCCGGCCAGGCCCCGGCGCAGTCGTCGCCGGCGTTGCCATGAATCCTCAAAGTTCCGCCAGACATCCCCGCGCCGGCGAACGACCCGGCGTGTCCCAACACTTCCAAAGTGCCGCCGCTCATGTCGGCTCCCACCCCGGCCCCGGCGTCTCCTTCCA
>Ga0209017_10000139_pt1 | contig 72037 bp, 68 predicted proteins | sample YNPBryunderm2012_FD_185812 | JGI IMG/M metagenome (GOLD analysis project Ga0209017, IMG submission 185812) | Anoxygenic and chlorotrophic microbial mat microbial communities from Yellowstone National Park, USA - YNP Bryant MS undermat 2012... ... | reverse complement strand
ATGTGTTCTGACACAAAATTCTTGACACTATCGAACTCGAAAGGTAACTTTATCACGGGTGTCCTCTTTTAAGGCTTTTAGGGACTATGAGGAGCAATGGTAAAAATAGGCATCCGGGTTGTCGATTGCAGAACTTTTGAAACGGACTGAAAACGATAGAAATTATTATCTCAGGTCGGGGAGATCTTTGAGAAACTTGAGCAGAATACCTCGTAACGGGAAAGGATGGACCAAAAATGGGTGAAACATTAGAGCAGCTGGTAAATAAGGCTCAGGAAGAACTGGTTCAGGAAGAACTGGCTCAGGAAGAACTGTACGCCTCTTCTGAATCTGCCCTGGCGTACGAAAAAGCCAAAGAGACGCTCATCGATAAAGTGAACGGAGCGCTTACCCGGCATCCTCATCTTGAGCAGCTTATTGGATTGAACCCGATTCAAATGATGTATGATAACCACCGGGATCATGCCAATTTTATGGTTACTGTCCTGAAATTGAACGCGTTTGAGATGCTGGTAAGGATCGTGCCCTGGGTATATCGTACCTATCATAGGCGTGGTTTTTCCTACCACTATTTTCTGGAAGAACTTACCGCCTGGCAGGAAGCCGTGAAGATAACGCTTGATGAAAGAAGTGCCGAAGAAATCATTCCGGTTTACGGTTGGCTTCTTGCTCATCATGAAGACATGATAAAGCTCTCTGAAGAGAAGGGTTCGCCTTTTTTCCTTCCGGTATCTCCAGAATGGCAGAAACAAAAAGATAGATTCCTTGCCTTTCTTCTTAAGGGCGATTTTGATTCCTGTCTTCGCATGTTCCAGCGTGTGGTGCACGGTCAAGAGGATCTTCGGAATTTTTACCTTCGAGTTGTGCAACCTGCTCTTTACGAGGTTGGTGTTCTCTGGGAAGAAGGGAAAATTAGTGTAGCAGAAGAACACCTGGCTACGGCTATCGTGGGGGGGGTCATGGCCAGTATTTATACCAGGGTACCCAGAAGTTTAAAAAGTAAAAAGAAAGTGGTTTTAACGGCTACACCTCATGAATTTCACGAAGTTGGTTGCCGAATGGTAGCAGATCTTCTGGAAGCTGAAGGATGGAATGTGATGTATCTTGGAGCAAACACTCCGCAGGACGAACTTCTGAAACTCCTTAGAAAAAACACACCCAGAATTCTGGGTATTTCCGTTACCATGCCTTTCAATCTCCCTTACGTTAAAGAGATCATCACTCGTCTCGGAGCAGAAAAGGGCCTGCAGGAGGTCAGAATCATGGTTGGTGGAGTGGCTTTCAATATGTTCCCAGGCCTCTGGCACAAGCTGGGCGCTCACGGGTGGGCCGAGGATGGGCAGGCGGCTACTGCGCTTGTCAGGCAATGGATGGATGAAACATGAATATCGGGGAGATTTTGCAGAATTCTTCCGCGTTTCTGGCTTTCTATCTGGAAAATTTGAGCCAGGTTGCTCTGGTGCTCTTCGATGAGGATGCAAAAATCAAAGATTGTAACCAGGGTTTCCTCAATATCCTTGGCCTTCCTGGAAAACCGATCGGAAAGAACATTACGGAGTTTTTGTCTTTCGATATGAGGGCTTTGTCTTTTCTTCGGGAGGGCGAGTATACATCTATCAGTCCGCAATACCTGGTTCAGGGTAACTTTCAAGTGTCTTTTGCTGGATATCTCCTTTCCCTGGGGAATAACTACCTCATGCTCCTTGAAAAACACCAGATGACCTATGATGAAATATTGAATAAAATGTCTCTTCTCAACAACCAGCTGGCAGACCTCACCAGAGATCTGAGCAAAAAGAATCAGGAGCTGAAAATGGCCAATGCTCGAATCCAGAAAATCATGGATACCGATCCCCTTACAGGCCTTCTCAACCGACGTTCCTTCAGGAAAATACTGAAAAAGAACATGTTCTTTGCCAGGCGCCACAATTTTCCTCTTGCACTTTTGATGGTGGACATAGACCATTTCAAAAAAATCAACGATACCCTTGGGCACGATGTGGGAGATCAGGTATTGAAGCAATTGGCGAAGATTCTCCACCGGTCCTGCCGAACTGAGGATATAGTTGCCAGGTTCGGAGGAGAGGAGTTTGTGGTTCTCCTTCCTGGAACTAATGCTTCTTCGGCAGTTGCGTGGGCGGAACGAGTAAGAGCAAAAATTGAAAACGCTCGTATCCGCAGGGTGAGCTGGAAGGTAACCGCCAGTTTTGGCGTTACGGAGCTTTTACCCTCCGATACCGAGCAAAGTTTTATCCAGAGGGCCGATGAAGCCCTTTACGCAGCAAAGAGAAAGGGTAGAAATTGCTGTGTAGCCATCCAAGAAATCGATGGGGACAGGTTATAAAATGCTACTCCTCAAGGAGCTTTTGAGCGGTCAGTTCATCGGTGATGAGAGTGGTGATGAGTTTCCCTCGCAGGGCTCCCAGGATAGCGGTAAATTTTTTTTCTCCTCCTGCCACACCGACCACCTGGGGAATCTTCTTGAGGTCGGCAAGCGTTAAACCAATCCGCCTTTCATCAGCCCTGGAAGAGACCGGTTCACCCCAACGGTTATAGAAGTTTCCGCAGATATTCCCTACCACTTCCTGGCGTAAAAGTTCCTCTTTTTCGTCTTCCTGAATGTCGCCGGTATCCATCAAAGTTGAAGTAGGGTCTATTCCTCCGATGCCCACCAGCGCCATATCCACTCTCTTGGCCAGCTCCAGCACCCGGCGGATACGTTCTTCGCCTTCGATAGCCTTCTTGGTCTTGGCATCCCGGCAAAAAGCCGGTGCCAGCAGAAACACCACATCGCCTTCGAAAGCATCGGCAATCCTTTGCGCCAGTTCGATGGACATGACTTCGCCCTTGAGTTTTCCATAACCCCCCATAATCTGGATGACCCGAAGGCCAGGAATAAGGCGTTTGGTAAGAAAATTGGTCATCTCATAAAGGGTTTTACCGTACGCAACGCCTAAAGTCGTGTAGGGTTCCAGCTTATTCACCAGAAAATAAGCTGCTTCCTGGGCAATTCTCCTTATGGCCAGGGTTTCTTCTTTGGTAAAAAGACGGGCTATTTTCGCTTCCTTCAACCCAAATTTCTGGCACAGTTCTTTTTCTAACTCAAGGAGGGGGGAGAAAGGCTCGGCAATCTTAATCTGAACGATTCCTTCTTCGTAAGCCCGGTTGAGAAGACGAGATACTTTTTGGCGAGAAATACCTAGAGCTTCTCCCACCTGTTCCTGAGTGAGGTGCTGATAATAGTAAAGCCGGGCAACCTCGATGAGGAGCTCACGTTGATTGATCCTTTTCAAACCCTCATTCCCCCTGGGATATTTTTCGATAGTCTATCACAAGCAGACCTGGAAGAAAAGAAAAAAAGCTACCTAAGACACCATCTCCTGAGCCGCCCGGACGATATCTTCTATCTGAGGAACCAGTTTCTTTTCCAGATTCGGATTGTAGGGAGGAGGCATCTCTTCCCCTCCCAGGCGGACAACAGGTGCATCCAGGTAATCAAAGGCCTTTTCCGTAATGAGTGCCGCCACCTCTGCACCAAAAGCACCAAACTTCGATGGTTCATAAACTACCAGGGCTCTATTGGTCTTTTTCACCGATCGAATGATCGTTTCCTCATCCAGGGGTCTAAGGCTCCGAAGGTCGAGAACTTCGGCCTCGATGCCCTGCTGAGAAAGAATTTTTGCTGCCTCCAGGCTACGCGAAGCCATTATCGAGTAGGTCACCAGGGTGATGTCTTTACCTTCTCGTTTGACTTCGCCCTTTCCGAGCGGAATCTGGTAATCTTCTTCAGGAACATCCCCTTTGACGCGATACAGAAGCTTGTGTTCTACAAATATCACTGGATTGTCATCCCTGATGGCGCTTTTCAGAAGACCCTTGGCATCGTAGGCTGTAGCCGGAGCAACTACCTTGAGACCTGGAACATGGGTGAACCAGGATTCTAAACTTCCAGAATGATGTCCTGCGGCTCCGGTACCTGAGCCGATGGGGGAACGAAGCACCATGGGAACTCTGGCTTTCCCGCCAAACATGAATCGAATTTTCGCTGCCTGATTGACAACCTGATCTGCGCAGAGGGTCATGAAATCGAAAAACATAACCTCCGCTACCGGTCGCATGCCCACCAGGGCTGCACCAATGGCGGCGCCGGCAATGGCGGCCTCCGATATGGGGGTATCAATGACCCGTTCCGCTCCAAATTCTTCGATCAGTCCCTGAGTGACACCAAAGGCTCCCCCGTAGAGACCGATGTCTTCTCCGATGAGGAAAACGGTGGGATCTCGTCTCATCTCTTCCCGGAGAGCTTCTCGAATAGCCTCGGCATAAGTTATGGTTTTATTCGGCATAGACTAGCCTCCTTGCTTCTTCCAGAGTAAGTTCTTCGCTTTCTAGCCCAAATCGTACTGCATCCTGGATTTCGTCTTCCACTTTCCGTTTCAACTCTTCCAGAACCGATGGAGCTACGCCTTCTTCAAGGAGAAGGCTTTCCATCCGTTTAATCGGACATCGTTCCATCCACTGTTTGATTTCTTCTTTCGTCCGATAGACGTTTTTGTCGCTTTTGGAATGACCTTTAAAGCGGTAGGTTTTTGCTTCAATAAGTGTAGGCCCTCCACTGTTTCTTGCTCTTTCTGCGGCTTGAGAAACTGCTTCGTGTACCGCCAGAACATCCATTCCGTCCACCGCCAGGCCGGGAATTCCGTAACCCAGTGCCCGCTCGGCAATGTCCCGAATAGCAAAGGCTTTCCTGGTTGGGAAAGACATGGCGTAAAGATTATTTTCACAGAGAAAGACCACCGGAAGTTTGAATACCGCCGCCAGATTAACGGCCTCATGAAAAGCCCCCGTATTGACTGCTCCATCCCCAAAAAAGCAGAGTACCACCTTTTTTGTTTGCATGAGCTTACAGCCCAACGCAGCTCCCACGGCGATCGGAATTGCCGAACCGACAATCCCTGTAGCTCCCAGGTTGCCTTTCTCCACATCGGCGATATGCATCGATCCCCCCAGACCCAGGCAATAACCGGTCTTTTTTCCCATCAATTCCGCCATCATTCTTTTCACGTCTGCACCCTTAGCAATACAGTGACCGTGACCTCGATGGGTGGAAGTAATATAATCGTCAGGATGCAAAGCCGAGCATCCTCCTACCGCTACTGCCTCCTCTCCAATGTATAGATGGAAAGTGCCCCATATTTTTCCCTCCATATAAAGCTCCTCCGCTGTTTCTTCAAAACGGCGGATGAGATACATGGTATAGAACATCTGTATCTTTTCTTGCAAGGTGGGCAATGGCTATCCCTCCCATATGAGCAGATGCTCATCGTATTTTTCCTAATTTTCCTCAATATTGTAGCACGAATTTTAGAAGAAGGACAAAAAATCATGGGTATTTTCTCAAAAATATTTTGGTTTCAGGAAGAACTCCGATAACGAATTGACAATCTCGGAGGAAAAAAGTAGTATTAATGGGAATTCAAGGGAGGTTCTCTGGGTTACCTTAATTGATGAAAACCATAGTTGAAAACCGGAAGGCCAGACATCTCTATACCGTTCTTGATACCTTTGAAGCAGGGATTGCACTGCGGGGAACAGAAATCAAGGCTCTTCGCAATCATGCTGTAAGTATTGATCGGAGTTTTGGTAAAGTTGAAAGAGGCGAAATATGGCTCTATGACATGTACATCGCACCGTACGAATACGGCAATCTCTATAATCACGATCCTCGGAGACCGAGAAAACTTTTGTTGCACAAAAGGGAAACTGTGCGTTTGGGTTCTGGTGCCGATCAGAAAGGGTTGACTATTGTTCCCTTACGGGTGTATATTAACGAGAGAGGGAAGGCAAAAGTAGAAATAGCTCTGGTGAAACCCAAGAAGCTCTACGACCGTCGGAGAGAAATTAAGGAGCGCGAAGAAGAACGGGAGCTTCGTCGTGTGACCAAATGGCAGATATAAGGGGGCGTAAGGGTCTCGACAGGGCTTGTTGAGGGATAAGAGGCGGGCCGAGGTCTCCACCGGGGCTCGTAAAAAAGGTGGAAAAAACATAAACGCCAACAACGAACTGGCACTTGCTGCGTAATGCGTAGCACGTCCTGGGACTGATTTCCCACTAAGTCCAAGGGCGCAAGAGAGTGGGATAGGTTTCCGGAAGTCCTCGGGTACCGGAAACCGAAAGTTACCTGAGGGAGCTTTTTCCCAACCGGCCTCAGGGGAGGGAAAGAGCACATTGAACTGAGGCTACGCTCGTAGGCTCTTATCTTTCATGAGTTCTGGACGCGGGTTCAACTCCCGCCGCCTCCACCAGATATGAGGATGCAATGAACGAAGGTTTGCAGATTGCTTCGATTTTTGGTAGTGCATTCCTGGTTGGTTTTTCAGGCGCTCTGATGCCTGGGCCGCTTTTGGCGCTGGTCCTTTCAGGGAGTCTCAGGGTAGGCTACAAAGCAGGTCCCCTCACGGTCATAGGTCATGGAGTTCTGGAATTGGGTATGGTTATTGCCCTGGTATTGGGATTAGGCAAGATCCTTTCCCACCATGTGGTCTATCAGGTCGTTGGTCTTGTTGGAGGACTCATTCTCATATACTTTGGCATTGATATGCTTCGTACCATGCGTCATTTAAAGGTGGAGACAGAAAAAGGAGCCGAAACCGGCAAACGCGAGAATCTGGTTCTTCGTGGTCTTGTTGCCAGTGTTTCCAATCCTTACTGGTTGATGTGGTGGGTAACCGTGGGGTTGGCGCTTCTTGTTTCGGCAAGCCGTTTCCGGATTTTGGGTATAGTGGCTTTCTTTGGGGGACATATTCTCTCAGACCTTGTCTGGTACAGCTCGGTCTCATTCACCATGGACAGAGGTAAGAATATTTTCTCCCACAGCTTTTACAGGGGTTTGGTGGGAGTATGTGGTGTTTTATTACTCTTTTTCGGAACCTACTTTGCCCTTGGGGTGATGCGATGATCCGGCTTAAACTGGAGCCGGTGCCCTACCGTTACGAAGAAACGGTATATCTCTACTGGGAATATGAGTTGGATAGTCCTTACGAGCTTTATTTCATGCCTTTCAACATCCTCAACAATTTCCTCCAGGAATCGGTTAAAAGAGAAACCGAAACCGCAGAAAGCATTAACATCGTTTTTGAAGACGGAAGAATCAAGGTATGGCTCCCGGTTTCCACGTACTCGGAATGGTTATTCCGCAAAGTCGAGGAAGTCCTGCGAGAGCGAATCAAAATACTCCTGGAAGAAGTCCTGTTTTGAAGAGGAGCAAAAGGAGAAGTATGGCGGCGCCCACCCCCAGACGGTAATAACCAAAAGGTCGGAGCCCCTTTTCTTTTACCGTCCTCAGAAGGAAGAAGCAGGCGAGTATCCCAAACCCGAAAGAAGAGAGAAATCCGCTCCAGAGATTCGTTGATGAAAGTTCCCCAACTACCCTCGCTTCGTAAATTCCCTTCAAGAAAGCCCCTCCAATGGTGGTAACAGAGAGGAGAAAGGAAAAGAGCACCGCCTCTTCCCTTTTGAAGCGTAATGAAAGTAAAACCAGCAACGTGATTCCCGAACGCGAGACCCCTGGGAAAAGTGCCAGTGCCTGTGCGCAACCTACGAGGAAAGATTCCCAAAAGGTAAGGTTTCCGAGAGTCCTGGTTCCTTCCGGTTTCATCAGGAGAAATGGTATCCCCAAAAGGAGAAGAATGAGCGAAATCAAAGGGAGTTGCAGGCGAAAATAATTTTCTATGCGTTCTTCCAAAAGATATCCCAGCAACCCAGCCGGTATGGTAGCTAGAAGAACGTTAACGATGAGGACGGGTTCGCGAAAAAGGCGGCGATAAAAAGGACCGAGGTAGAAAAGGACTGCGACCCATGTTCCTCCGTGCAGAATCACATCGAACCAGAGATTCGATGGTTCCCGGAAAAAGAAGTGATGGAAAAAGATCAGATGTGCTGAGGACGAAATGGGGAAAAACTCGGTAAGACCCTGAACGCTTCCCAGAATGATGGATTTCCAGTCCATTTGTTCCTCCGGTTTTTCCGGTATTCTACAATAAAGAAATTATCGTGTAAACCACAGGGATCAAAGTTGACTTCATTCCTGAACGGATTCTTCTTCGAAATATTTTTGGAGCGCCTTTTCAGGTGAATTTTGCTTTCTATTTGGTGATGTATACGGAATATGCTATGCTTATATACGTTTTTAAGCTCTGGAATGGGGGTAGAAAGGCATTCATGACTCAGATTTTACCGGCTTCACCACAAAATATCGAGCTTGGTGCCAGGGTCTTAAAAAGCGGAGGGTTGGTAGCTTTTCCGACCGAAACGGTTTATGGGCTGGGGGCGGTGGTCTTTTTTCCTGAGGCGGTAGCTCGGATCTTTGAGGTCAAAGGTCGACCTCGTTTTGATCCGCTCATCGTCCACATTGCTTCTCCGGAGACGGTCTTTTCTCTATGGCAGAGGCTTCCCTCCAGGGTAGAGGTGTTGATGGAGAAATTCTGGCCCGGACCGCTCACCCTGGTATTACCCAAGAAAGAAACGGTTCCCGATATTGTTACAGCCGGACTTCCCACCGTCGCCGTACGGATGCCTGCCCATCCTGTAGCGCTTTCCCTCATCGAAATGACCGGCCTTCCGGTGGCCGCTCCCAGTGCTAATCTGTTCGGCCGGGTGAGCCCCACCAGCGCCGAGGAAGTAGCCAGAGATTTAGGGAACAAAGTCGATCTCATTTTAGACGGAGGAAGCTGCGAATGGGGCATCGAGTCCACCGTGATACTCGTGGAAGAGGAGCGTTTCTTTTTGCTTCGGCCGGGAGCCCTGAGTATAGAGGATTTGGAGACGGTGGTGGGTAAAGTAGAGGTTACCCATCCCTCTCCTAAAATTCTGGCGCCGGGAATGACTCGAAAACACTATGCACCGAATTTACCGCTTTATCTCTTTGAAGGAAGGGCAGAGGAACTGCTCGCCTTAAAACTCGCTGACTTTGCCATCCTCAGCCCTTTTCCCTTGACCGACAACCCAGAAAACCTCTTTGTCCTCAGCTCAAGAGGAGACTTCAGAGAAGCGGCCAGCAATCTCTTCGCACTCCTCAGGAAGCTGGAAAATTCTTCTTTCAGGGGGATCATTGCCCTTCCGGTTGAAAAGAGGGGTTTAGGAAGGGCTATCATGGACCGGTTGAAGCGGGCTTCTTCGGGAACAGTGAAAATAGAGGAAGGCAGAGTAGTCTTTGTTGACAAACGAGTTTAAAGTGTGTTAGGTTTTTAAAGAGGGAGGTGAGCTCATGAAAAAGTTTTTGCTCTTTTTATCCCTTCTGGTTCTGATTCTGGTGATTGCTGGATGCAGTGGTGTGGTTATCGTGGGTCCTGAAGTACCGGTTATGGGAGACGTGAGAATATGTACCCATGATACCCATATCTATGGGTATGTCTATATCGATGGTTGGGATACCGGGTACCGGATCGATGGATGGGGTGGCCCATACTGTACGGGATATATCCGGGTAGAGCTTGATCGCCGTCACACCGTAGAGGTGTGGAGTTCGGCCGATGGTACCACATACTCCGGCTCTTTCCGTCCCACTTACAGTGGTCAAACCATAAATCTGCCATTGCTATAAATCTCTACCCTTAAACGGGAGCGTTATGCCGAAGAGAGTTCTTCTTGCCGTTATCGTGCTCCTGCTTTCGACTTTTTTCTCTGCAGGATGCAGGATAGGGTTGGGAATAGGGGTGGAGACAAGGGTGGGAGTCATTTATTTCCTCTCCACCCGGGATGATGTATTCGGGCAATTATACCTGGACGGAGAAGCATTGGGTTACATCGCTCCTCATGAGTACCTGGGGAAGTGGATATTTTTAGATTTCAAACATCAAATAGAACTCCATTGTGGGTACTGTGGCACCGTCCATTCCATGATCCTAAACCCGCCTCTTTATGCCGGTCAGGTGGTCACCTTAGACTTCAATCATCAGGACTGATGGTCGTTAAGAAGATTGCCCATCCCTTTTGAGGGAAGCGGGTTTCGTAAAATTGGGAGTTGTTGCTGCGACCGTGAAATACCATTGCCTCTCCAGTCAACACGGAGACAATGAGAAGGGTGTTTTTTCCTCTAAAAAGAATTTCAAGAAGAACATGATGGAAGAGCACGGATTCAACTCGCTTTTCCATCTCCGGGAACCTGGGCCAGGGTTTGATGATCTTTTCCTGATGGTGGATGGAATTCCAGAATTCTTCCGGATGTTTCCCGAATCGCCGGTAAGTAGAAAAGTAATCTTTGCCCGAGATACCTGAAAGTAACGAATCCCACGATAAGGAGAGGCAGTAAGAGACTCACCGGAGTACCTAAGGGAGCCCCGAAGCGAATCCACCCATCCAGAACAAAACCCCAAAACAGGATAAACATAGCAAGGGGAATGAATTCTATCACGTTCACTGAAAGACCTGCGGGAAGCAAAGAAGGGTTTTCTGTGAGACGACAGAAAGGCCATCAGTTTCAGCGCTGAACATCGAGGAACCTCTGATCTATCCAGACTTTATGGGGATTCTTGTTTCTGAACCCCAACTTTCGGACAGTATTTTTCCACCGGACAGGCAAGGCATCGGGGCCGAAGGGGAAGGCACACGTTCTGTCCGAAAACCACCAGCAGGTGATTCAGGGGTATCCAGTAGGCAACCGGTAGTTTTTCCCGCAGAGCCTTTTCGGTTTCTTCCGGGTTTTTCGTCTGCACGTAGCCCCAGCGGTTTACGATGCGGTGAACATGGGTATCGACACAGATGGCCGGTTTATTGAAGGCAACGGAGAGCACGAGATTTGCCGTTTTTCTGCCCACTCCCGGTAAACTCAGGAGCTCTTCTAGACTCTGGGGCACCTGACCGTGGTACTTTTCCACCAGAATTTGGGCGACATGGCGAAGAGTTACGGCTTTCCTACGATAGAAACCTACCGGATAGATAAGTTCTACTAACCTTTCCTCGGGTATTGCCAGAAGCGATTCAGGGTTCGGAGCAATCTGGGAGAGCTTCTCCAGAATTGCTCTCGTGGTTTTGTCTTTCGTGCGATGGCTCAGGATGCCCCCAATCAAAATCAGAAAGGGAGTTTTTTGAAAAACATTCAGGGTATCATCTTGCCACTTACTCTTTTCTTCCTGTAGAATGGTTAAAATCCTTTCGATTTCCATGGCACAAATATTACTGATGAGGGGGGAAAATTCAAGTGAAACTCGTGGCACTTTTTGTTTACATTTTCATTATGGTACTCATCGGTTACTATAGCATGCGTCGAACCAGAACGGTGGGAGATTTTTTCCTGGCGAATCGTAGTTTAGGGCCATGGCTTTCGGCCTTCGCTTACGGAACCGCCTACTTCAGTGCGGTACTCTTTGTGGGGTACGCCGGACGGATCGGCTGGGGATTTGGACTGTCGAGTCTCTGGATCGTGGTTGGTAATGCTCTCGTTGGGTCACTTCTGGCGTGGATAGTCCTGGCCAGAAAGACCAGGCGTGTCACCGAAGAGCTGGGAACCATGACCATGCCTGAATTCCTCGAAAAACGTTACCACAGCCATTTCCTGAAAGTCTTCTCGGCGTTCATCATTTTTATCTTCCTGATGCCCTACTCAGCTTCGGTCTACATGGGGTTGAGCTATCTTTTTGATGCGGTGGTAGGAATCCCTTACTTTTACGCTCTTCTTCTCATGGCCGCTTTAACTGGGACCTATCTCATCATGGGGGGATACTTTGCAGTTACCGTCAATGGACTGGTGCAGGGAATCATCATGCTCTTCGGTGCGCTCCTTCTGGTCTTTTTTGTTCTGAGCCGCCCTGAAGTCGGAGGCTTCGCACAGGCGATAGAAAACCTGAGAAACATCGACCTCAGGTTGGTGAGTGCGGTTGGGGCACCGGGTTTCTGGCCTCTTTTTGGACTGGTAGTTCTCACCAGCCTCGGTGCCTGGGGATTACCCCAGATGGTTCAGAAATTCTACTCCATCAAAAGTGAGAAGGTTATTGTCGCTACCACGATCATTGCCACCGTCTTCGCTCTGGTTTGCGCATTCAGTGCTTACTTTTCTGGGGCGTTGACTCACCTTTTCTTCAATAAGCTTCCCGAAATGGGTGGAAAACCCAACCCGGAACTCCTCATGCCTCAGCTTGTTGCGCAGTTTATGCCTACCTCCTTTGCTATAATTCTGCTCTTACTCATTTTCTCTGCTTCTATGTCCACCCTCTCGTCACTGGTGCTGGTATCTTCCTCAGCAATTGCCATTGATCTCCTTTCGTTGCGCTCCAAGAAGGAATCGGTCCTTTTAATGCGCATCCTCTGTGGCGTGTTTATATTCTTCTCGCTCCTCATCGCTTTTTACCGTCCTACTTTCATCGTTAACCTCATGTCGATTTCCTGGGGGACTACCGCAGGTGCATTCCTCGCTCCTTACCTTTACGGTCTTTACTGGAAGAGAGCTAACGCCGCCGGAGCCATCGTCAGCATGGTGTGTGGCCTGGTCATAGGATTTGGGGTTTCCTGGTACTATGGTTTTAGCTCGCAATTTGTTCCTCTCATTGGCTCTTTTGCCATGCTCATCCCCCTGGGGGTCTTCCCCCTGGTATCTCTTCTGTCGGCCGGCGTTAACAAAATTTAGATGGGAGGAGTAAAAAATGAAAAAAGGCATCAATCAGTGGGCTTTTCCTCCTTCTTTGTCTCTGCGAGAAGTGTTCCAGTTGGCTCAAAAATACGGTTTCCATGGGGTGGAATTGTGTCCCGATGAAGAAGGACCCGCATCACTTTCTCTTCCTCTTTCCGGATGGCGAGAAATCGCAGCTATTGCCGAAGAGGTGGGCGTAGAAATCCGGAGTCTGGCCTGCGGGCTTTTCTGGAAATACAACCTGGTTTCAGGGGAAGAGAAAGTAAGGCTGAAAGCTCGGGAAATCGTAAAACGGCTCATCGAAATAGCCCAGGTGGTGAGAGCGAAATCGGTCCTTGTGATCCCCGGTTATGTGAACGTTCCCTGGGATCCGCAGTCGGAAATCGTCTCTTACGACTTCGCTATGGAGCGGGCCAGGGAAGCACTCTCTGAACTTGCTCCTCTGGCACAGGGTACCCAGGTCTTCCTGGGGGTAGAAAACGTCTGGAATAAGTTTCTCTTATCACCTCTTGAGTTTCGCGATTTCATCGACAGCATCGGAAACCCTTTCGTAAAAGCCCACTTTGACACCGGCAATGTCCTTATCTCTGGCTATCCGGAGCAATGGATCCACATTCTCAAGGAACGCATCGTTACCGTCCATGTGAAGGATTTTAAAATTTCGGTGGGCAACATCAATGGTTTCTGTTTGCCCCTCGAAGGGGATGTAGACTGGTCCCAGGTAATGAGCGCGCTCAAAAGTATAGGGTATGGGGATTACCTGATTGCCGAGTTTATCCCTCCCTATCGTCATTCCTTTGAAGCACTCCTTGCAAACCTTTCTTCAAATCTTGATTGTATTATGGAGATGGGCTAAAATGAAAAACAGTTAAGAGGAAAGAAGGTGATAGGTGAAAAGAGCAACGGGGTTCAAAGTTTTGGTGTGTGGATCATCATTATCACAACTGGTAGGAGGGATGAGCAATGAGGAAAGTTTTAGTAGTCGGTTTGGTGGTTGTGTTTCTCCTGGGTGTGGTAATGGGGGCATCGGCTCAGAAAAAGAAGGTAAGTGTCCTGTGGGCAGAATACGATGGTCTCACCCCTGACTATGCAGCAAACTTGGAATCGGCTTTTGAAAAAGAATACCCTGATATTGACCTTGACATTATCTCCACTCCCTGGGACAAAATGCATGACCGACTCATCGCCTTTGTGGCCGGCAAGCAACCACCTGATCTTTCGGTAATCGGAACCCGGTGGCTTCTGGAACTCCTGGACATGGGCGTGGTCGAACCGATTGAAAAATGGATAAGCAAAGAACTCTTCAACAATATCGATCCGGCGCTCATGGAGGGGAAAATAAAGGGCGTGCTTTATGGTTTGCCGGTAGCAGCGGGGACACGGCTAATGTACTATCGTTCCGACATTATCGACAAAGCCCCGGAAACGTTTGAAGAAATGCTCCAGATTGCTCAGAAAATTAACAAGCCTGAAGAGAAATTCTATGCGGTGGGAATGAGTGGAAAGAAGTATGTAGAATTAACCGAATACGCTTATTACCTTTTCGGTAACGATGGTTATTTCTTTGAAATTCTTCCCGACGGTAGTTACGGCAAGTGCACCGTCAACAACGAAGCCGGAGTTGGGGCACTCACCTTTATGAACGACCTGGTGAACACTCATAAAGTAACCCAGCCGGGAGTGACTGCCTACCGTCGAGATGAGCTCCAGGATCTCTTCATCTCGGGAAATTTGGGAATATTCATGAGCGGTGGATTTACAGCTACGCTTTTAGAGCAGCGGGGTGCTCAATTCTCGTGGAGCGTTGCCCCCATGCCTCACTTTGAGGGTAAGCCCCAGAGCACCATCATCATTACCGATTCGATCGTGCTTTTCAAAGATTCTCAGGCAAAAGAAGAAGCAGGGAAATTCCTGGATTTCTTCTACTCCGATCCCTGGAGACTGGAGTTTGATAAGCTGGTTGGTTTCCCACCAGTCACCAAATCCCTGGCCAATGACCCTGCTTTCCAGAAGCCGGTCTACCAGGTTATGATCCAGCAGATACCAGGTGCGAAGGGATGGCCTCTCATGCCGGAGTGGCCAGAATGTAACGATATCATCTGGGACAACATTGTGGCCACCTTCTTAGGAGAGAAGACTCCTCAGAAGGCTATGGATGATGCTGCTCAGGAAATCGATTCAATAAGAGGGATGTAACCCATGAAGGGGGGCTTCCCCCCTTCATGACCCTAAAGAGGAGACCACGGTTGGTCAAAGGAAAATTCTGGAGAACTGAATCGGCGGTTGCTTACCTCTTTATGATACCTGCTTCCGTCTTCCTTCTGGTGTTTATGTTTTACCCCATTGTCTATGTGATCCTCATGTCCTTCTTCCGGGTTAATAAATTAGGGGATCTGGTTTCCTTCTTTGGATGGGGAAATTTTCGATTTATGTTCGATAAGCCTGAATTCTGGCAGATTATTCTGCGTTCCTGTCTCTGGACAGCCATAGCGGTAGTGGTCAAAACTGCTCTGGGATTGGTGATCGCACTTCTTCTGAATGTTGAATTTACCGGTAAAAAACTTGCTCGGACTCTGGTCATTATTCCCTGGGCGAGTTCGGTGCCGATCAGTGCCATGATCTGGCAGTGGACCTACAACAGTGATTTCGGCCTCCTCAATCACACCCTGCGCACACTGGGCATCTGGAAGAACCCGCCTATATGGTTAGCCGAACCACGATCGGCTTTTATGGCCAACCTCTGGGTAGATATCTGGTGTGGAATTCCCTTTATGGCCCTGGTGTTCCTGGCGGGTTTGCAGGCTATTCCCCAGGAGCTCTATGAAGCAGCCGAAGTGGACGGTGCCACTTCTTGGAACAAGTTCCGGTATATCACGCTCCCCCTTTTGAGTGGAGTTCTCACCGTAGCAACTTTACTTTCCACCCTATGGACCTTCAATGACTTTAACGTCATTTACGTCCTCACCGCAGGCGGTCCCGGTACTTCCACCGATATCCTGATCACGTATATTTACAAATATGCTTTCCAGTACCTGCGTTTCGGTCCGGCGGCAGCAATGGCGGTTATTACCTTTGGTATCCTTCTTTTGGTAAGCATTATCTACGCTCGCAGCTACTTCAGAGAGGGGGTGCTGTGAAGTGAAGCGGAGAGGGCTGTACGTGGTTTATCCCCTCATTATTTTCATTCTGGTCATTCTCCTTTTCCCCTTCTTTGTTATGGTTTCTACTGCATTCAAACCCATCAGTGAAGTTTATGCCAATCCTCCTCACTGGATTCCTCGGGAGCTTTACCTCAAAAACTTTTCCGACATCTGGTACAAATATCCTCTCGGTTCCTATTTCAAAAATAGTTTCATTATTTCGATAGGAACCACGCTCCTGAACATGGTTATCTGTATTCCTGCAGCCTATGCTGTGGCCCGGCTCAGATTTCGAGCCAAAAGTTTCCTGATGTATCTTTTCCTGGTAGTTCAGATGTTTTCTCCCATCATCGTGGTTATTTCTCTTTTTAAGATTATCGCCCTTCTGGGACTTTTAGATACCCTTATGTCCCTGGTTCTTACCAATAGCGTCTTTACTCTGACCTTTGCCATCTGGCTTTTGAGTGGTTACTTTCGGAACATCCCCAAGGAAATCGAAGAAGCCGCCCTCATCGATGGATGTTCCCGTATCCAATCTATCATCCGGATTCTCCTTCCGGTGGCCATGCCTGGAGTGGTGACTACCATTATCTATACTTTTATCTCCGCCTGGAACGAGTTCATGTTCGCTTTGACCTTTATTACTTCCATGGATAAAAGGCCGTTGACGCTGGGACTTTACAACTTCATCGGACGATGGACGGTTCAGTGGCAGTACCTTATGGCAGCGGCAATTTTGGCCCTCATTCCGGTAGTTATTCTTTTCATGTTCATTGAACGGGAATTGGTGCAGGGTTTAGCAGGAGGAGCCGTCAAGGGATAAGTGAAAACTCTCGATTTTCAGTGGCATCTGACCAACCGCTGCAACCTTCGTTGCCTACATTGCTATCAGTCTCAGTTTAGCGATGATGTTTCTGCAGAACATATCCTGAACGTTGCTTTTTGTCTTTTGAGAGAACTCAAGGAGAGAGGTTACCACACTACCCTCAACCTTACCGGAGGAGAACCATTTCTTTTAGGGGAGACACTTTTTTTGTTGCTCCGTTTGCTTGATGATTCCGATGTGGTGCAGGAAATGACCATTATCACCAATGGTCTTTCTCTCGACCGGGAAATCATTCGGAAGCTTGGTGTTTATAAAAAATTGACTGCTCTTAAGGTTTCCCTGGAGGGAGCAAGCGCCGAGACCAACGATTCTATCCGGGGTCGGGGGGTTTTTGAAAGAATAACGAAAGTGTTGCAGGAATTGCGAGAAGAGAGTGCCCTGAGAATTCTAATTATGTTCACCGTCAGTAAGAAAAACCTTTCCGAACTCGAGGGAATGTTTACGCTGGGTCAGGATCTCCACCTTGATGGGTTGATGATAGAACGTTTTATTCCTGAGGGGAGAGGGAAAGAGATGTCCGGTGAAATTCTGAGCTCTCAGGACTGGAAAAATCTGGTTCGAAGAATCATCTCCTTTTGCGGTGCTGATGTAGACCCCATGGAACTTGTCCCTTACAGAGCCTTTCTGGTGGAGTTTGGTCAAGAAGTGGAACTCTGGGGTGCGCCCTGTAACCTGCAAGAGGCATTCTGCATCATGCCCGATGGGACTATCCTGCCATGCCGCCGTTTCCTGTATCCTCTGGGAAATATCATCACAGATGGGCTTTTCCGGTCCATCGAAAATTCTTCCCTTCTCAAGAGGGTAACTGGGAAATCTTTTTTGGAAGGTAAGTGTAAAAGATGTTCTCGTGCGGATTGCTTTGGGTGCCGGGCCCTTGGGTATGCTTTGTCCCGGAATCCTTTTGCCGAGGACATACAGTGTTTTATGCTGGACTAAGTGCGAATTTCCACCACGTCCCGGTCAAAGAGGACATATTCCGGGGGAACCAGTTGTCCTTCAAAGCGAGTTGAACCCCACACCCTCGCCCCTTTCAGATTTTTCGAAAGGTCATGGTGAATATATCCCGCCAGATCTTTCACCGTCTCACCCCTCTTGAGAATGAAGGGATGATGCAAATCCGGGGGCTTTCCGGGAGGCTTACTGTATACTCTCAGAATGTGAGTGATGTCAAAGATCTTCCTTTTGATGGTGTTTTTCTCTTCCTCATTGAGAGAGTGGAGCGAAGTTCCCAATACCAGGAAGCGCTTCTCGTAAAGTTCACGGATGATTTCCACCACCTCCCGGTGGGCCTTGCTTTCTACTTTGTTCACCAAGACAAAGGCATGAAGGAAAAACCAGTTTGCCGGAGTCTCGATCGTTGCGGTCCCCGTTTCGATTTTACTTCTCCACAGAGCTGCAAGGACCATTTCCATTTCTTCCAGAACCTTTTCACTTTGTGCGTCAAGGAGAATAATTCCTCCATCGGCCCGGCGTAATGCACTGGCAAAATTTCCCCCGATTTCCTTTTCGCCTATAGGTGGGAGATCCACCAGTTGAATCTGGATATCTTCGTAGACCATCATTCCCGGAGTAGGGTAAAAGGTGGTATAGGGATAATCGGCGATCTCAGGATGAGCATTTGTGAAAGTGCAAAGCAGGGTTGATTTGCCACTGTTGGGAGGGCCGAGAATGACAACCTGTGCGGCACCACTTTTTTCTACCAGAAAGGGGTCAAAAGATTTACCCCGTTTTTCCTTTTCTGCAGCAGCTTTCTTTAGCTTTGAAATTTTTTGCTTGATTTCTGCCTGGAGTTTTTCGGTGCCTTTGTGTTTGGGAATAACCGCCAGCATTTCTTCCAGGGCTTCCAGCTTTTCTTCCACCGTCTTCGCCCGGTGATATTTGTCTTCTACCTCAAAATACTGAGGGGGTAAATTCGCCGGCACGAGAATCCTCTCCTAAAAACTTCTTTTCATATTTATCATTTTACCTTAAAAGGTTGCCTTTGGGCTCCAAGAAACAGCCAAAAGACCCTGTAAACTTTATCAACAAAAGGTGAAAACATTTCTTGACGCTTGGCCATTTTACCGTTAACATTAATTAAAGCGGAGGCGTTTGGCACCGGGGAGGGTTTATGCGTATCATTGCTATTGCCAACCAAAAAGGGGGGGTGGCGAAAACTACAACCTGCATCAATCTGGGAGCTGCTCTGGCATATCATGCCCGGCAGGTTCTCATTATTGATATGGATCCCCAGGCGCATTCAACGCTGGGTCTGGGTTTTGAACCGAACGAGTTTGAGAAAACCATCCTCAATGCTCTCGAACCACCGAAAAGTCCGTATCGGATGGAATTGAAGGAAGTCATCATTCCCACACGAACGCCGAATCTCTACCTTGCTCCGGCAAACATCGACCTGGCAGGTGCAGAGTATCGTCTGGTAGACAAGATAGGCAGGGAAGATTTTTTAAACGGGAGCATTCAGAGATCGAATTTGACTTTTGACTACATATTGATCGATTGTCCTCCATCACTGGGCATCCTTACTATTAATGCTCTCAAGGCCTGTCGGGAGATCATCGTCACCATTCAACCTCACTATTTCGCTATGCGTGGGATCGAAGAATTCATGGAAACTGTTGAACTGATGCGGGAGAACCTGAGACATAGTCCGGAAATCTACGTTCTTATCACCATTGCCGATACTCGAACCAATCTGTACCGCGAGGTGATAAGTGAAATACGGGAGTACTTTGGGGATCGTCTCTTCGATACCATCATTCATCGTAATATCTCCTTGGCCGAAGCAACGAGCCACGGAGTACCGGTCATAGAATATGAACCTGGTTCCAGCGGGGCACAAAACTATATTTCCCTGGCGAAAGAGGTGATTAAACTTGAAAAAGAAAAGCCTAAAAAGAGGCTTTTCCGAACGCATTGATTTTAAGCGGGAATTAATTCGCGATACCACAAAAGATATAGAGGAAGAACCATCTTCACTTCATGAGGTAAAGCCGACCGAAAAACCCAAGGTACCCAAAAAGAAGGCTTCGAGTAAGCCGGAAGAGAAAAAAACGGAAGAAAAAGCGGGAATCATCAAGGTTATCGGAATCGGAGGGGGTGGGAATAACGCCATAAATCATATGGTGGAATCCGGGCTTGAGGGGGTAGAGTTGATAGCGGTCAATACTGATATCCAGTCCCTCAAAAAATCTCTGGCTCCCCACAAGTTGCAGATTGGATTTAATCTCACCCGTGGTTTAGGAACCGGAGGGGATCCACGTATCGGGGAAGAGGCGGCCAAACAGGACCGGGAAAAACTCGTCCAGCTCATTGACAGCTCTGACCTGGTTTTCGTCACCGCCTGCATGGGAGGAGGTACAGGAACCGGTGCCGCTCCGGTGGTTGCTTCTCTGGCCAAAGAGGCCGGGGCACTCACCCTGGGTGTGGTAACCAAGCCTTTTGGTTTCGAAGGTTGGAAGAGGAAATCTCAGGCCGAAGAGGGTATCCGTCGCCTTCAGCAAGTCGTTGATGCGCTCATTGTTATTCCCAATGAGCGACTCTTTCAGATTTCCAAAAAGGATACTTCTTTAGCCGAGGCCTTTAAATTTGCCGACCACGTTCTTTATCAGGCAGTAAGGGGCATCACCGATCTTATCACTTTTCCTCAGGATATTAATCTGGATCTTGCCGATTTGCGAACTGTGCTGAGTGGAGCCGGAATGGTATGGATCGGCATCGGCCATGGAAGAGGAAGGGAAAAGGCAAAACAGGCCGTAGAAGAGGCTACCTCCAGTCCCCTTCTGGAAATATCAGTGAAAGGAGCCAAATCGGTTATCCTGAATATCACCGGAGGACCGGATATGACCCTGGGGGAAATCAACGAAATCGTCGAAATCATCACCAACAGTGCCGGCACCGACACCGACATTCTCTGGGGTTATAAGGTAGAAGATACTATCTCCAATGAACTCACCGTGACCGTTATTGCGACCCGCTTTGAAGAAGAAACTAAAGAGGAGGAATCTTTTGAAGAAACCTTCAGGAGCGAAATAGAAGAAAAAATTATCATAGAAGATGAACTTGATATACCGCCCTTCCTGAGGGAGCTCCAGAAAAAAAAGAATATACCTCCGGAAAAACCGAAAACGAATGACAGTTTTTCATTTTTTAAGAGAATGAGAGGTGAATGACGGATGGCTCTTATCTTCGGAAAGGAAATGACTCGAGAGGAAATCTTAAGGAGGGTAGGAAATATTTCTCAAATCGGAGGGGTAAGAGTTGCCGAGCTCCAGGATGGCCTTGAGCGAGGAGTCCGGGTTGTCGACGTTACCACCGGTAGCGGTCTACAGTACACGGTGCTGGTCGACAGGGGCATGGATATAGCCTGGACGAGTTACAAAGGGATAAGCGTCGGATGGCGTTCTCATACCGAGAATCTCTCTCCTTTCTTCTTTGAACCAGAGGGATTGGGCTGGTTAAGAGGCTTTCACGGAGGGCTCATGAATACCTGTGGATTAACCTATGCCGGGGCACCCTGCCAGGATATTTCTACCCATCCTTTCATGAAAGAGGAAAATCTGGGACTTCATGGAAGAGTTTCATATCTTCCGGCTTCGAATCTCATCGCTACCGGTAACTGGCAGGGCGATGACTACATCATCCAGGTCAGCGGTAAGGTCCGGGAAGCAATCGTTTTCGGTGATAAACTGGTCCTGCACAGAAAGATTTCCAGTCGTCTGGGAGAAAAAGTCATTCACATTGAAGACGAAGTCACCAACGAAGGTTGGCAGGAAAGTCCCTTTATGATTCTTTACCATATTAACATAGGCTATCCGATTCTTGATGAGGGAAGCATGCTTTTCTTACCGGTAACCAAAACCGTACCCCGGGATGCGCAGGCGGAGGAGGGGAAGGAACACTGGAATACTTTTCAGGGTCCCCAGAAGGGTTACTACGAGAAGGTTTACCTTCACTATCCTAGGGCGTTAGAGGACGGATGTGGAGCGTCTCTACTTCTCAACGAGAAGATGAAAGTCGGTGTTTATGTAAAATTCGATATTCAAAGCCTCCCCTACTTTACCGAGTGGAAGATGATTGGTGAGGGCGAATACGTGTTGGGTATGGAACCTGGAAATTGTTTCCCTTTGGGTAGAAGAAGAGAGCGAGAAGAAGGACGTTTACGCTTCCTGAAACCTCAGGAGACCCAGAAAATTAAATTAGAAATCGGCATCGTGGAGGGAGATCAGGAAATATCCCAGTTTAAGAAGTACCTGGGGGTCGCGTAAACTTTCATATCATCCACCCCCAGAAGATACCATGGGGGTGGATGATATGACCGAAATCACTAAGGTTGTTTCTTCTCAAAAGCCTCTGACGTTTACCTTTTCTGTGCTTCTCGTTTTATCCGCAAGATTAGAAGATATGTGCTCAAATGTTATACGGTTACCAGAAGAGAAATCCTAACTCTCTGAATAGGGTGTATCATGATGGCCTGGTAATTTATGATGCAGATAACTTTGTGCACCATAATAGAGGATGCTTGAACGAGAAGGTTTACAAGACGATGAGAAATTTAGCGAAAGTCCCCTCGGTAAAGAAGAGAATAGAAGAAGTGGTTGGTTATCACGCGCCTTAGGTAGTTCTGGGTTTCTCGAAAAGGTATATATTCTACAAAGGCATCTGGATCCCGGGGGAGTTCTTCTATCCATCGGCTTACCCTTCCAGGACCGGCGTTATAAGCACAGATGGCCAGGTAGGCGTTCCCCTGAAAACGTTCCAGAAGGTAGGCAAAATAAGCTGCTCCGATGGAAAGATTCACTTCCGGACGGATGAGAAAAGCAGTAAGAGCGCCGGAGCTATCCGTGGAGGGTACTTTTTCGCCGTCCAGGTCAACCCATCCTTTTTCAATAACCCAGAGAGCGGTGGAGGGGAGAACCTGCGCCAGGCCTACGGCTCCGGCAGAGGAAACGGCGTCGACCTGAAAAAAACTTTCAGCCCTGACAAGTGCCAGAAAAAGATAGGGGTCGAATTTCTGAGTGGGTGGAAGTTGCTTTACGAGCTCCAGAAAATGTCGGGGGTAGACTCTTTCTTCTATCTTCCGGAAAGATTCCGGCTGATCATTTTGAAGCCGACTTCTAAGGTAAAGCGCATAGAGGATGCTTTTTCGGTAGTCTCCTTTACGTTCATAGAAGTAACTGAGCTCCAGATAAAGGTACGGAGAGGAATTAGAACGATGCAGGGCCAGAAGCTCAATCTCGGCATTCTCCCACAGGTGAATATCTTGCAAAAATCGGTACCTTCGCCAGCGGTCTGAGGAAAAAATGGTTTCGTCCATGCTGAGTGCCGGTCCACCGTCTCTGAAAGGAATTGCCGGCGAATGCGGTTCCAGTTTTTTCAGTTCCTGCCAAGCTCGCACGTAATAGTAGTCGATGTCCTTACTTTTCAATATTTCCCGGAGGTAGATTTTCTTTTCCGAAGAATCACCCAGTTTATAGAGCCAGAAGAGTGCCCGATTTCTCTCTTCGGTGTTAGCTTCGATTAATTTTTTCATCAGGTCTTTTGCTTCCGAAAACCGGTTGTGCCGGTAGAGGAATCGAAACAATTCCCACCAGGGAGACGCTTCCTGGGGGAAGATGATGGTCATCTTCTTCAGAGTATCCGCATATTCTCGCTCCTTTCCCCAGGCAAGATAGCAGGAAGCAATATTTTGATAGGCCTGGAAAACGTATTCTCCCTGTGGAGAGAGCTGTAGCAACTTTTCATAGTTCTGGATTGCCTGCGGGTATCGGCCCCTTCTCTGTTCCAGAACGCCTTGATAGAAGAGGATTCCCTCCCTCTCTGGCTCTTTCGTTTGCCGAATCAAACTCTCCAGTTTTCCAAGGTCTTCAGAACGAAGAGCGCTCTTTGCTCGGATTATAAACAACCGCTCTTGCAAAGGCGGAGGAAACATGTCACCTTCCATCTGAGCTACCAGGGCTTCTACTTCATCATGAAAACCCAGAGTAGAGAGAAATTCTAAGAGAGTGACGCTCGCTTCCGGCGATAAACCCTGAAGGGTGATATTGGTCACAACTGGCTGCAGCAGGGATTTTATTTCGGGGACCCATTGGGAATAATCACGGTAGGTTTTCCGGAAAAGCCAGAGCGCTTCCTGGATGTGGCCCAACTTCAGGATGGCCCGGGAGAGTGTAAAGAGAGTTTCTCGCTTTTCCTCTGGGGAAAGAGAAAATTCTAGAGTTTTCGTAATCACCGGGATAGTCTCTGAAAAAAGGTTTTCGCCGAGAAGGGCCTTTGCGCCTAAAAGATACCCTCGAGGAAGAAGGGGAGAAGTAGGGAACTCGCTCTCCAGCTTCTGCAACCAGGGAAGTATTTTAGAAGCTTCCCTTTCCTGAATCAAATGCTTAAGATACAGGTAATAAATGTGGTCCAGAATAAAGGGAGAGGAGTCTCTGTGGAAGGAGAGAATTTCCTGTTCTGCTTCTGAGCTTCTTTTTAGCTTCAGCAGGGAAATAATTCTCAGGCTCGCTACATCTTCATTTCCGAACCATTTACTCCACCCAGAAAGTCGGACCACCTGTTCATACCGGCCTTGCCGAAAAAGTTCAACGGCCCTGTCGCTGAACTTCGAGGAGACTTCTTCCAGGCGGGAAAACCCGAGAAACAGCAGAATACCCAGAGTAAAAGCGATTATTTTCTTCATCTTCATTTGGGTAGAATGATACCATATTGATAAAAAGACCAAAAGGGGGTGGAAAAATGAGGAATCAGGAAATCGCAAAATTGCTCCATGATATTGCTCTACTTTTGGAGATGAAGAGCGAAAGTCGCTTTAAAGTGGTTGCCTATGAAGAAGCTGCACGACGTATAGAGACCTGGCCTGAAGCCATTGAAGAAGTGTGGTCAAAAGGGAAACTCCGGGAAATACCGGGAATAGGCGAAAGCATCGCCACCAAAATCGGTGAGTATCTCTCCACCGGAAAGATGAAGTATCTGGAAGAACTTACTCAAGATATTCCTATCGAGGTGGTTGGACTTACCGAAATTCCGGGGGTCGGTCCGAAGATCGCCAAACTCCTCTATGACGAACTGGGCATCAAAACTATCGAGGAACTGGAAAAGGCAATCCAGGAGAAGAAACTGCGTGCGCTACCCCGTCTGGGAGAAAAAAGCGAAGAGAAAATCGCCAAAGGAATAGAAATGTTCAGAAAGAGAAGTGGAAGGATGCTGCTCGGACAGGCGTTGCCATTGGTGCGCGAAATCATAAAAACCCTGGCAGAAAAAACCGGGATAGAGAAGTTGAGTCCGGCAGGGAGCGTACGCCGGATGAAGGAAACCATTGGGGATATTGATATCCTGGTGGCTTCTTCCTCGCCGGTTCAAATTATGAGCGTCTTTGTCTCTCTTCCTCAGGTGAGAGAGATTCTGGCGCAGGGTGACACCAAATCCAGCATCGTCACTCACGAAGGTATCCAGGTGGACTTAAGGGTGGTGGAGGGACAGAGCTTTGGGGCTGCCCTGCAGTACTTCACCGGTTCCAAGGCCCATAATGTCAAGTTACGGGAAATAGCTTTGAAGAAGGGTTTTAAGGTTAACGAGTACGGAATCTTCCGGATGGATACAGGCGAAAAAGTCGGCGGAGAGAACGAAGAAGAAATCTATGAAGTTCTGGGAATGGAATGGATTCCTCCGGAGTTACGGGAAGACCAAGGGGAAATAGAGATGGCTCTGGAAAAAAGATTACCTGTTCTGGTAGAAATGAACGATATCCGGGGTGACCTTCATGTCCATTCCTCCTGGAGTGACGGAATGGTGTCCATCGAGGAGATGGCTGAAGCCGCTCTTCAAAAAGGGTATGAGTATCTGGCGATTTGCGATCACACTCAGTCTCTGGCGGTGGCTTCCGGACTCACTCCGGAAGAGGTCCGGGAGCGACAGAAGGAAATAGAGCGCTGGAATCGAAAGAAGAAAAGTCTATATCTTCTCAATGGGGTCGAGGCCAATATCTTGAGCGATGGTTCCATCGATTTTCCGGATTCTGAGCTCGCGGACCTGGAATTGGTCGTTGCCGGCCTTCACTCCGGATTGAATCAGAAAGAGGAAAAAATCCTGCAACGTCTGGAACTGGCTATGAGAAATAAATACGTTCAGATTCTCAGTCATCCTACCGGACGCATTATCAATAGGCGAAGTTCTTATGAAGTTCACTGCGATGCTCTCTTTGCCATTGCTCAAAGGACCGGTACGTTTCTTGAAATCAACGCTCAGCCCGAGCGTCTGGACCTCAAGGATGTCGATGCTCGAAAGGCCAGGGACGAATACGGCATTCTTCTCGCTATCTCCACCGATGCGCACGACCCAAATTCTCTGGACTATATGCAATACGGCATCGCCCAGGCTCGCAGAGCATGGCTCAGAAAAGAGGATGTTCTCAACACCAGAACCCTCCAGGAACTCCGGGAATTGCTTCTTGCGAAGAGAAAGCGAGATTATTGAGGAGAAAGGGTGAGAGGAGGTTTTATTTTGTGCCTGCTTCTTTCATACATGAGCTGAATGCGAGAGCGATAGGGTTCTTCGGCCTCTCCCTGACTGATAAAACGGTCAATCTGCTCGTAGGGGACACCCATCTCTCCTTCATCGGTTTGACCGGGCCAGAGTCCGGCTGAGGGGGGTTTGGCGATGATTCGTTCCGGGATTTCCAGGAACTTTGCCAGCGACCTTACTTCGCTCTTTGTAAGATGCGCAATGGGGGCAATATCCACCGCACCATCTCCATACTTGGTGAAATATCCTACGGTTATTTCGCTCCGGTTTGAGGAACCACATACCAGGTAATTGAGTTTGTTGGCAAAATAGTACAGGGTGCACATACGCAACCTGGGCTTGAGATTCGAAACGGCGAGTGTACGGCTCTCTTTTTCTTCGCCCAGAAGTTCCAGGAAACTCTCAAAAGGTTTCTCCAGAGGCACAATCCGATAGGGAATGGAGAAACGTTGCGCCACTTCCAGGGCATCTTCCAGGTCTTGAGGTATACTGTGGCAGGGCATAGCAAGACCGAGGATATCTTGCCCACAGGCTTTTTGAGCTAAAACTGCCACCACCGAGGAATCAATTCCTCCACTCATGCCGAACACCAGACCTTGAGCGTTTGCTTCCCTGACCCGATCCTGCATCCAGGAGGTAATACGTTCTACTTCCTCCTTCCAATTTTCCATCTTATCCTCCTCGATTGACTTTTTTTGATAGATTAATATATTATGATGCCAATATAAAGTCAAGCAGAGTAAGGGGCGTCCAGGTATGGGAAAAACAATGGCAGAAAAAATCTTTGGGAAAAAGGTGGGGAAAGAAGTCCAGGCCGGAGATCTGGTCATTGCCTCTATTGACTGTGCTATGGGGCAGGATGGGACCACGCCTCTGGCAATCCAATCATTTGAAGAGATGAATGCCCAGAGCGTTTTTGACCCCGGGAGAATTTTTTTCGTTATCGATCATAATGCTCCCAGCCCTATGGAATCCGTGTCACGTCTCCATGACCGGATGAGAGCCTTTGCTCAGAAATTCGGTATCCAGGTCTTCGATGTGGGAGAGGGGGTTTGTCATGAACTGATGGTTGCCCGGGGGCTGGTGGTACCCGGAGACCTGGTTATCGGAGCAGATTCACATACCTGCACATACGGAGCTCTGGGGGCCTTTTCTACCGGTGTGGGTAGTACAGAATTAGCGGTAGCGATGGCCTCGGGGAAATTGTGGTTCAAGGTGCCGGAGACGATCCGCATTAATCTCCAGGGAAAACTTGGGATAGGTGTTTTTTCAAAGGATGTTATTCTCTTTATTGCCTCTTACCTTGGAGCCGATGGAGCGACCTACAAAGCGATAGAATTCCATGGTCCGGTCATCGAGCGTCTGGAGGTCGAAGAGCGGTTCACCATTTCCAATATGGCCGTAGAAGTAGGTGCGAAGGCAGGGCTCATGATTCCCGATTCCAAGGTCATTTCCTGGGTCCAGAAGCGCAGTCGACGAACCTTTGAACCGGTATTTCCGGATGATGACGCCCACTACGCAGAAGTGATCGATATCGATTGTTCATTGCTTGTCCCTCAGGTGGCTTTACCCCACAGAGTGGATACCGTCAAATCGGTGGAGGAGATCGGCGAAATACCCATCCAGGAAGCCTTCATCGGCACCTGTACCAATGGAAGGGCAAAGGACCTGGAAGTGGCCGCAAAAGTTCTGGCAGGAAAGAAAGTAGCCACGGGAGTGAGGTTAATTGTGGCTCCCGCTTCCCGAGAGGTGTTTCTGCAGGCGCTCCAGATGGGGTGGGTAGAAGAAATCATAAAAGCTGGAGGCGTGTTTGTCACTCCTGGCTGTGGTCCCTGCGTGGGGACGCACCAGGGTGTTCCCGGAGATGGATGGAATGTTATTTCCACCGCCAACCGGAATTTCAAGGGTCGGATGGGCAACAAAGAGGCATTCATTTACCTGGCTTCACCAGCTACCGTGGCTGCTTCCGCCATCGAAGGGAAAATTGCTGACCCAAGAAAATATCTCTGAGGTGATGACCGTGGAGTTAAAAGGGACTGCTCATAAATTTGGCGACGATATCAACACCGATTACATCATATCCGGCAAATATAAGTTCAAAACCCTGGACATGAATGAACTGGCGAAGCACGTCATGGAGGATATCGACCCGGAGTTTTATCAGAAAATCAAACCCGGTGATTTCATCGTAGCCGGGAAGAATTTTGGTTGTGGTTCTTCTCGAGAACAGGCCCCCCGAGCTCTTCTGGCCGCCGGTATACGGGGTATCCTGGCACAATCTTTCGCTCGGATTTTTTTCCGTAACGCCATCAACTGTGGTCTTTTAGTTCTGGAATGCGATACCAGTGGCATTCAGGACAAAGATGAGCTCGAGGTCGACCCCCTGGCGGGAAAGGTGATCGATGTAACCCGGGGGAAAGTTATCGAGGTCAGGCCCCTTCCGCAAGTTATGATCGATATTCTGAGTGAAGGGGGTCTCGTCAACTATTTCAAAAAGTATGGTGCCTTTCGGGGGGTGTAGCGAAAATCCATGTGGGACTACTTGGCAAGGGAGGACCCGGAAATCTACCGGTGGGTTATACGGGAACTGGAACGAGAACGGAATACCCTGGAGCTCATTGCTTCGGAGAATTTTACCAGCCCTGCCGTTATGCAAGCTCAGGGTTCCATTCTCACCAATAAGTATGCGGAAGGGTATCCATCAAGGCGCTACTATGGGGGATGCGAATTCGTCGATAAAGTCGAAGAAATCGCTATAGAAAGGGCCAAAGAAATCTATGGGGCGGAACACGTCAACGTCCAGCCCCATTCCGGTTCTCAGGCCAATATGGCGGTGTACTTTTCGATTCTACAGCCCAATGATGTGGTTATGGGGATGGATCTTGCCCATGGGGGGCACCTGACCCATGGAAGCAAAGTCAACTTTTCCGGAATCCTGTATCACTTCATTCCTTACGGTGTTGATCCTGAAACCGAGACGATTGACTATGAAGCTCTGGAGGAAAAAGCCAGGGAGTACCGTCCCCGGCTCATCGTTGCCGGAGCAAGCGCTTATCCCCGCTTCATCGATTTTGAACGGATCCGTGCCATTTGTGACCAGGTGGGAGCACTCTTTATGGTAGACATGGCCCATATTGCCGGTCTTGTGGCCGCGAAAATTCATCCCTCCCCGGTTCCTTATGCACATTTTGTGACCACCACGACGCATAAAACCTTACGGGGGCCGAGAGGGGGAATGATTCTTTGCAAACAGGAGTTTGCTCGAGCCATCGACAAGACCATTTTCCCGGGGGTCCAGGGGGGGCCGCTGGTTCACGTGATTGCCGCCAAGGCAGTAGCCCTTAAGGAAGCGGCTTCTGCGGAGTTCATCGATTACCAGAAAAGGGTGGTTCGGAATGCCAGAGCTTTAGCCGAAAACCTCAAAAGCCGCGGATATCGTCTGGTTTCCGGAGGAACCGATACCCATCTCCTGCTCGTAGACCTGCGCAACAAAGGGCTGAATGGAAAAGAAGCGGAAATTACTCTGGACAGCGTGGGCATAACGGTCAACAAGAATGCCGTTCCTTTTGATCCCGAAAAGCCTACCGTAACCAGCGGAATCCGGATCGGTACACCTGCCTGTACCACGAGGGGTATGGGGGAATCAGAAATGGAAATCATAGCGTCGTTGATCGATGTAACCCTTACGGAGAGAAATAACCCCCAGACTCTGGAAATGGTTCGGAAGGAAGTGCAAAAATTATGCGTCCAGTTCCCCCTTTACCCTGAAATAGGAATAAAAGTATAGCCAGTGGTTTTTATGAAGTAATTACTCTGAATGGGGGTTATCTCAATGAGAGAACAGGTGGAAAAGGCTTTAGAGAAGGTAAGAGGGTATCTCCGGTTTGAGGGAGGAGACGTGGAACTGGTGGATGTCGTCGATGGCGTGGTGAAAGTACGACTCAAGGGTATGTGCAGTGCCTGCCCGATGTCCATGATTACCCTCAAGGACGGTATTGAACGAATCGTTAAAGAAGAAGTTCCAGGAGTCAAATCGGTGGAGCAAGTTTTCTAAAAGTAAGGGAGGATAAGCTTCCTCCCTTACTTTTCCTTACCGAAGAGGAGAAAGTACAAAAATCCTACGAAGAAACTTCCTCCCACAATGTTACCCAGAGTTACCGGAAGGAGATTGGCAAAAAAGATTTTTCCCCAGGTGATGGATGGTGCTTCTTGCAGATATTTTTGAGCCATCATGCCTATGGGGAGAAGGTACATGTTGGCCACACTGTGCTCATAGCCCAAGGCTACGAAGGTGGCAATGGGTCCAGGGATGGCCAGAATGCGGTTCAGGTTGTTTTCCGCCATGATGCAGAAAAGAACCGCCAGACCTACCAACCAGTTACAGAGTATTCCCCGTACCAAGGCTTCTTGAAAGGTAAGGTTGACCTTGGCCTGTGCAATTGTGACAATGCGCTCAGCAATAATCCCTCCTCCCATTTTAAAGAATCCGGAATGGGCATAGAGAAACACAAGAAGTAGAGATCCACCTAGATTTCCCAGATATACCAGTAACCAGTTATACAGAGTGGTTTTCAGATGGCGGTATCCTTCAAGACATCGAGCAAAAAGAAGGCAATTCCCAGTGAAAAGGTCGGCTTTTCCCAGAACTACCATGACGAGTCCTACCGAGAAAGAAAGACCGCCCAGAAGCTGCGTGAAGCCAAAAGAAGCAAGCGGTGTGGCGGTTACCAGGGTAAAAAGCTGGCTGGCAAAACCAATATAGACTCCTGCCAGTATTCCACCGATGAGAAGACCGAAACTGTCTTTCCTGCTTTTCGCTTCGCACCATCCCACGAAATTTTCTTTGAGAGACAAATTTTTCTCCTCCTTCCTCATTTTAAAAAAATTATATATCTTTTTCTGGATTTTTTTCTCACTTTTTGCTAAAATTCTTTTCAAATAATGTGAGAGGGAGGGTTTTCATATGGCAGAAGTGTTGGAGCAGATTGCTCAGGAACTTTTCTCAGGGAACGCCAAGGCAGTGGCGGAGCTGGTTCAGCGGGCGCTCGACGAAGGCATTACTCCAGGGGAAGTTCTAACCGGGGGGCTCATCAAGGGTATGAACGAAGTAGGGATCAAATTCAAAAACAACGAGATTTATGTTCCTGAAGTGCTGATTGCCGCCAGAGCCATGAAAGCTGGCATGGAGATCTTAAAGCCAAGGCTGGCGGAGACCGGTGCGAAACCCATGGCCAAGATGGTTATCGGTACGGTCAAAGGAGACCTGCATGATATCGGAAAGAATCTGGTATCCATGATGATGGAAGGGGCGGGATTTGAGGTCATCGACCTGGGGATCGATGTACCGGCCGAAAAATTTATCCAGGCTGTTAAGGAAAATAATCCCCAGATCGTGGGAATGTCTGCATTGCTCACCACCACCATGGTGCAGATTCGAGAAAACATTAAAGCTTTTAATGAAGCCGGTATCCGGAATCAGGTGAAAATTATGATCGGCGGAGCACCGGTGACGCAGAAGTTTGCCGATGAAGTAGGGGCAGATGGTTATGCGCCAGATGCGGCTTCTGCGGTAGATAAAGCCAAAGAACTTTTGCACTTTAACTAATCAAAAGGGGTGGTTTCACCCCTTTTTTCGTTCCAATTAGTTAATTAACTTAATTAATTCTTAATTAAAATACCAAATTTTTGGGAGGGAAAAATATGTTAAGTGACCTCGAAATTGCCCAAAAAGCCGATATGCAACCGATCACCGAAATTGCCCAAAAATTAGGTTTGGAAGAAGACGACATCGAACTGTACGGAAAGTACAAAGCCAAGGTATCCCTGGAAGTTCTCAAAAAATTTAAAGACCGACCCCTGGGAAAGTATATCGATGTGACGGCCATTACCCCTACCCCCCTGGGAGAAGGAAAGACGGTCACCACCATCGGGCTTTCCATGGCCTTGAACAAAATCGGGGAAAAGAGCATTGTCTGTATCAGACAACCATCCCTTGGACCGGTATTCGGTATCAAGGGAGGGGCAGCCGGGGGAGGATATTCCCAGGTGGTTCCCATGGAGGATTTCAACCTCCACCTCACCGGTGATACCCACGCTGTTGCGGCAGCCCATAATCTCCTTTCGGCTTTCATCGACAATCATCTTTTCCATGGCAACAAATTGGGTCTTGATCCTTTCAGCGTGAGCTGGCCTCGAGTGGTGGACATAAGCGACCGGGCTCTGCGAAAAATTGTCATCGGCCTGGGGGGAAAAGACAACGGAGTTCCCCGGGAAAGTGGTTTCGATATTGCGGTAGCTTCAGAAGTTATGGCCATACTGGCTCTTACCACCGACATCTTTGACCTTCGTCGTCGCTTGGGAAGAATTGTGGTAGGTTATGCCAAGGATAAAAAACCCATCACCGCAGAGGACCTCCAGTGTGCCGGAGCCATGACCGTGCTCTTGAAGGATGCCATCAAACCTAACCTCTTACAGACTCTGGAAAATACTCCCTGTTTTGTCCATGCCGGGCCTTTTGCCAATATCGCCCATGGCAACAGTTCCATCATCGCCGACCAGATTGCGCTGCGGTTAAGCGACTACGTGGTTACCGAGAGCGGTTTCGGAGCCGATTGCGGCATGGAGAAATTCATGAACATCAAATGCCGTTACAGTAACCTCAAGCCCGATTGCGTGGTGATGGTCTGCTCCATAAGGGCCTTGAAAATGCACAGTGGGAAGTATAAAGTAGTTCCTGGTAAGCCCTTAGATGCAGAAATCGTCAAGGAGGACGTTGAGGCGCTGGTGAAGGGTTCCGAAAACCTGGTGAAACAGATCGAGAATGCTCGCCTTTTTGGGGTGCCGGTGGTGGTGGCTATCAATGTCTTTTCTACCGATACCGAGCGAGAAATTGAGACGGTACGCAAGATTGCTCTGGATAACGGCGCTTTTGCTGCTACCGTTTCGGAAGTATGGGCCAAAGGGGGAGAGGGTGGTAGAGAACTCGCTGAAGCGGTAGTTCAAGCCTGTGAAGAGCCGCATAACTTTCAGTTCCTCTATCCTCTGGATATCCCTATCAAAGAGAAAATTGAAACCATTGCTACCAAAATCTATGGGGCAGATGGGGTGGTCTATGAACCGTTGGCCGAAGAGAAAATAAAACAGTTCACCGATCTTGGCTGGAGCAATCTTCCCATTTGCATGGCCAAAACTCACCTTTCTCTCTCCCACGACCCCAAATTGAAGGGGAGACCAAAGAATTTCAAGCTTCCCATCCGGGATATCCGCCCCTCCATCGGTGCCGGATTTCTCTACCCGCTGTGTGGAGAAATGCGTACCATGCCCGGGTTGCCCTCCGAGCCGGCAGGAAACCGAGTGGACATTGACGCCGAAGGAAGAGTGGTCGGGTTATTCTAAAAAAGGAGGAGACGGTTTGGATTTTGACGTGGTGATCTTCGGAAGCGGAATCTCAGGATTAGCGGTGGCTCAGAACCTGCAGAGTGATTTCAGGGTAGTGGTTCTGGAGGAAAACGCCACTGCAGGGGGCCTTGCCCTCCAGTTAGGGTGTAAGGCCACTTCAGAATGTCTTTACTGCGGAGTGTGTAGAGCGCTCGCTCTGAAAAGAGATACACCCGGGTTCCCCATTTTGCTCCAGCGGAAGGTTCGAAGCATTGCCAAACAGGGGGAAACCTTTGTTGTTGAAACAGACCAGGAAATTGTGAGAGGAGAATCCTTGGTCATTGCTACCGGTGCCATTCCTTTCGATGCCAGAAAAGTCCCCAATCTGGGGTGGAAAAGATTCCCGAATATCTATACCGGTTTTGAAGTTGAGGCCGCTCTGAACCAGGGGTTCCTTCAGGAGTTCAGACTTTTCAAGCGGGTGGCCTTCATCCAGTGCGTCGGTTCCAGGAACTTTAAGGAACAGCGTGGTTACTGCTCCCAGGTGTGCTGCCGTTATGCCCTGCGCCTGGCAGAAAATTTGGCCTTTCTCTATCCCCAGCTGATGATTGATTTCTACTATATGGATCTCCAGATTCTGGGTAAGAAAACTGAAAAACTCTGGGAGATAACCCGGAAAATTCAGCTCATACGGCAGATACCTTTTGAGGTCCGCGAGAAAGATGGAAGGATGGTGCTCCTTTTTGAGAGCACACGGGTCGCAGAAAGTCAACCTTACGATGCCCTCATTCTCTCGGTGGGTATGGTCCCCTCACCGGGAACCCGGCAGATTGGGGAGATGCTGCAGCTCAATTTTACCCCTGAAGGATTTGTGCGCCATTACGGTGAGGTGAAGACTTCCCGGGAAGGAGTCTGGGTGTGTGGTACTGCCTGTGGTCCCAAAGACATCGAAACGAGTCTGGAAGAAGCCTACCGGGTAAGTCAAGCGATTCGTAGGGAAAAAGGAGGACGTAAAGTTGAAGAAGGTACTCTGGCTCTACGAGGGTGAGGACAATGTTCCCTTGCCCCAAATTCAGGCCGTCGAAGAGAAGATCGGTGTGCATGTCGAGGTCAGGTCGCTGGGGGAGGATTTCTCTTCAGAGAATCTGGAACAGGTACTCATTTTGGGTAGCAGTTTCTCATGGCATAGAGAACGTCTCCTGGAGTTTGCCCTGCAGCGGAGTATCAATCCGCTGCAGGTTCGGTTTTTCCCCTGGCAGGAAGTGCAGCGCATTTTTCCCACCACCGCCTCGAAACTCTTGGAACATTTCCTGGTGGAGACCTTGAAGCGGAGAGAGTCATATCCGGCGCAGGTAGTAAAACTTTTGCCGGAACGGAAGGTCCTGGTCCTTCCCCGGCCAGAGAAAGCTCTCCAGGAAGTATTTTCCCGGTTTGGCATTCCGGTTTACTCTCCTCAACCGCCTTTTCTGGTGGAACGGGATGGGGTGAATTTTGTGCTTTCCGGAGAATCCTTCCATGAAAAGGTAGGCTCGGTGGTGCTTTTTCCCGAGTGGCAGGAAGAACCACCGCTTCGTATTCCCATGGAGGTTGAGGAAACCGGAAAAATTCTTCCCCTTGCTCGCTTTCGGAATCTTCTTTCGCAGAAGAAATTCCGGGAAAAGACCGTCGTTTTTGTGGTTCCTCCCCAAAGTCATTCTCTGAAGGATTGGGAAGAGGTCTTCGCCCTTGCTCGAGACTTGTCCCGGTCTCAAAAGGCAAAAATATGGGTTCTCGCTGAGGAAATCATGGTAGCAGCACCGCAGTTTGAGCGGCTCTACCGGGAAACGCGTAGTGAAGGAGCCCTTTTTGAGAAAACCAAAATCAGTACCATCGTCCTTCAGCCTACCCTGGACATGCAGGGGCTCTGGGTGGAATTCGAAACTGAGCGAGACCGCTACCATCAGAGATTCCGAGCCGACTGGGTGGTGTACGTTCCAAAGCGATCTCCCTTACCATTTGGAGCATCGTCCTGGTGGAGAGGCGATGCACCCATCGAGGTGTTTTTTGATCTTGAGAATCCGAACCTCCCCAGATTTTCGACTTCGCTACAGGGTGTATTCATTGCTTCCCAGTTCGATGAAGAATACTTCCTGGAGCTTGCTCAGACTGTAGATACCTATCTTACTCAGGGGAAAATTGCCGTATCGGATTGCACTTCGGTGGAAGAAGAGAAATGTGTGCTGTGCCTCACCTGCCTTCGAACCTGTCCCTGGAAAGCGATTGAAATCGAGGGAAAAAGCAAAAGGAAAAGGGCTCACATTAACTGGGAACAATGCCACCTCTGTGGAATCTGTATGGCCTTCTGTCCTGCTTCTGCCATCGGCGTCAATAGCCTTTATCCGGAAGATTTCTTCATGATAACGACGACCGGGAGTGGTGAAAAATGAGAATTGCATCCGTCGGGTGTGACCGGCAGGGGTTTCCAGCTCTGCTCCGCTTCTTAGAAACTTTTCCCGAGTACCGTATGGACGTTACTGCCGTTCCCTGCCTTGGGACGGTTCATGAAAGCATGATGCTTCATATCCTGGAGGATGGTTACCAGTTATTACTTTTAGCTGGTTGTCCTCTGGATAGTTGCTTCAATCAGAAGGGAAGCGAGTTTGCTTTTCGCAAAGCCCAGCGGGTGAATGCCCTGCTTACTGAAGCCGGTATTCCCAAAAGGGTAGCCTGTGCCTTTGTCACCGCTGACAAGATAGGAGAGATCAAAAGGGTTCTGGAAAGTATTGTTTCTGGGCAAAAAGGAGAAGAGCCATGATTGTCGGGGAACGGAAACCAGTTACTGAGATCATCGATAACCTGAAAGGATACCGGAAAGTCCTGGTTCTCGCCTGTGGGACCTGTGTCACGGTGTGTATGTCAGGGGGAGAGAAGGAAGCCCAGGAACTGGCCAGTCTCCTTCGTCTCAAGGGGTTTCAGGCTCAGGCCCAGACTGTGGAACGGCAGTGTGAAAAAGAGTTCAACCTCCAGTTGCAAACCGGGATTTGCGCCTGCGAAGCCGTGGTCTCTCTGGCCTGCGGGATAGGAGTGCAGGTTCTTGCGGATTGTTTCCCCCGGGTTCCGGTTTTTCCGGGACTGAACACCACCTTCATGGGAGCTCCGGTAGAGCAGGGAATATGGGAAGAGCGCTGTTCCGGTTGCGGCGAGTGTTTGGTGCATCTTTTCGGAAATGTGTGCCCGATCACTCGCTGTGCCAAGAGCCTCCTGAACGGCCCCTGTGGGGGTTCCAGAGGAGGAAAGTGCGAAGTGAAGCCGGAGCGAGACTGTGCCTGGCAACTCATCTATGATCGGATGAAAAGTCAGGGAAAACTGGAGAGCCTCCTTGAGGTGCAACCTCCCAAAAACTGGTCTTTTTCCCGATACGGAGGACAGCGAAAAATGATTCGTGAGGATGTGAAGCTATGAGTTTTTTAGAGAGTGTGCTCCAGCGGGGAATCTTCGCCGTTACCGCGGAGGTAGGACCTCCAAAGGGAACCGAACGGAGTGTCATTGAAAAAAAGTGTCTGCAACTCAGGGATTACGTTGATGCGGTGAACATTACTGATAACCAGACTGCCATTGTTCGCCTGAGTAGTTTTGCCAGCTGCCTCATTGCCAGAGAGTGCGGTGTGGAGCCGGTGATGCAGATGGTCTGTCGGGACCGGAATCGGATTGCGCTCCAGAGTGACTTCCTGGGAGCCTGTGCCCTGGGAATAGAAAATTTCCTCTGTCTCACCGGTGACCACCAGAGTATGGGGAACCACCCCCAGGCCAAGAACGTTTTTGACATTGATTCGGTGCAGCTACTTAGCATTCTCAATGACATGAAAGAAAAGAAGATTTTCCAATGCGGAGAGACCTTAAAGGGTGAGGTGAAGGCTTTCCTGGGCGCTGGAGAAAATCCCTTTGCTGACCCTGTAGAATTTCGGGTGTACCGCCTGGCGAAGAAGGTGAGCGCCGGTGCCCGGTTCGTTCAGACTCAGGCGGTGTTTGATGTGGAAATGTTTGCCCGATTTATGGAGGAAGTGAGGAAGATGGGCCTCCACGAGAAAACCCATATTCTTGCCGGAGTTATACCGGTCAAGTCGCCCCAGGCCCTCCGTTACATGCAGAACGAAGTGCCGGGACTTTCCATTCCCGCATCCCTTCTTGAACGGATGGAAAGGACCAAGGACCCCAAAGAAGAAGGGGTACGAATCTGTGTGGAGATCATCGAGAAATTGAAAACCATAGAGGGGGTACGAGGAGTTCACATCATGGCCATTGCCTGGGAAAGCATTGTGCCCGAAATTGTGCAGCGCAGTAATCTCTATCCTCGTCCCCGGAAAGAGGTTGGATGACCATGATCGAAGAGAAAGTGATGGATCCCCAGTTCAAGTATCAGGTGGCGTCCCGAACCGGCGGCGAGGGACTGCTGGTGTGCTTTTCCTGTGGAGTGTGTACGGCAGGGTGTCCGGTCTCGGAGGTGGAAGAAGGTTTCAATCCCCGGCGTATCATCCACCAAATTCTTTTGGGGCAAAAGGAAGAACTCCTTACTTCCAAATACATCTGGATGTGTGTGGGGTGTTATCGCTGCACTGCCCACTGCCCCCAGGATGTGGAATTTACCAACATCCTGAAGGTACTGCGGGAAATCGCCGTGGAAGAAGGATACGTGAGTAAAGAATGGAAGGCCATCGTGGAAGACCTGGATCGTCGAACCCAGAAGCTCCGTCGCGATTGCCTGAACTATCTCTTTGAGAATGCCGTTTTTTCGCTCCCGCAGTATCTCGACTTTTACAAAAAGGAAACGGGGAAACTCTCCTTTGCAAGTGGAGGAGATACCGATGAAAAGTAACGATCTTAAAGGAGCGGTCATGGTAATAGGAGGGGGGATTGGTGGTATCCAAGCTTCTCTGGATTTAGCCAATGCCGGATTCAAAGTGTATCTGGTGGAAAAGTCCTTTTCCATCGGTGGAACTATGGCTCGGCTGGATAAAACTTTCCCCACCAATGATTGTGCCATGTGCATTCTCTCCCCAAAACTGGTAGAATGCGGCAGGCATCTCAACATCGAGATCCTCTCCAATGCCGAGGTGGAATCCATCCAGGGATCTCCTGGACACTTTACCGTGTCGGTGCGCAAGAAGAGCCGGTTTGTGGATGTATCCAGGTGTACCGGCTGCGGTGACTGTGCGCAGGTTTGTCCCATCTTGGTTTCGAACGAGTTTGAAGGTGGTCTTGCGAAACGAAAGGCTATTTATCGCCCCTTTCCTCAGGCTTTTCCCAGTGCTTTTGGAATCCAGAAAAAAGGAGTGCCGAATTGCCAGGCTGCCTGCCCTTTAGAGCAAAAAGCCGAAGGCTACGTGGCGCTCATCCGGGAGGGGCGTTTCCGCGAAGCCATGCAGGTGGTGCGGATGGACAATCCTTTTCCGGGTATCTGTGGCCGGGCCTGTCACCATCCCTGTATGGAAGCATGCCAGCGCGGGCTTCTTGACGAAGCCATAGGGATTCCGTACCTCAAAAGGTTTCTGGCCGACTATGAAGTGGAACAAGGTTTTGATACCCTCCCTCGGAGAGCCGAAGAAAAGGGTATAAAAGTGGCCGTCGTGGGTGGGGGACCAAGTGGCTTAAGCTGTGCCTACTTTCTGCGACTCCTTGGCTACCAGGTGACCATCTTCGAAGCGCAGGATCGTCTGGGGGGCATGATGACCCTGGGTATTCCTGCCTATCGACTCCCCCGCGAAGTGGTAGAGAGGGAGATTGCTCTGGTGGAAAGCCTGGGAGTGGAGGTTGTTCTTCAAAAACGGTGGGGCAAAGATTTCACCCTTGAGGACCTCTTTAAAGAGGGATTCCAGGCCGTCTATCTTGCCTGTGGTGCCTGGAAAGGCATGAAAGCAGGGGTAGAGGGTGAAGACCATCCCCGGGTGATGGATGGCCTGAGTTACCTGACCAGAGTAAATAAAGGCGAAGCAGTTCCTGAAGCGGAAACCGTAGTGGTGATTGGGGGAGGAAATGTAGCCATTGATTGCGCTCGGAGTGCCCTGCGCAAAGGAGTCAGGAAAGTAGCCATATACTATCGCCGGGCTCGAGAGGAAATGCCGGCTCGAGAGGAAGAAATCGAAGAAGCCCAGGAAGAGGGTGTCGAATTCTACTTTTGCGCTGCTCCTAAGAGGTTTGTAGAAAAAAATGGGAAGCTGGTAATGGAAACCCATGTAATGCGGTTATGTGCTCCCGATGAGTCCGGGCGCCGTCGGCCTGAAGTCATCCCGGGAATGGAGTACGACGTCGAAGCCGACCTTTTTATTATTGCCATCGGGCAGAAAATCGATCTTCCGGAAAAAGACCTGGGGTGTACCCGCTGGGGAACGGTGGCGGTGGACGAAAACCTGGAAACGGTGAAAAAGGGCGTTTTTGCCGGGGGAGATCTGGTGTTAGGACCGGCTACCCTGGTAGAGGCCATTGCTCATGGTAAAAGAGCTGCTTTTTCCATCGATCGGTATTTTTCTGGAAAAGAGAACCAGGAGATCCAACGCTTCCCTGCACCGCTTTCTGTGCCTTGGCAAGAGGCTAGAAAACCCAGGGTTCCCTTGAGGAAGTTTTCTGTGACGGAACGGCTGAAAGGGTTTCTAGAGGTGAGCCAGGGATACACCGTTGAAGAGGCACAAAAAGAAGCGCAACGGTGCCTTTCCTGTGGGGAATGTTCCGAGTGCATGCGCTGTGTCGAAGTCTGCCAGCGCCGGGCCATCCAGCACGACCAGCAGGATGAAACACAGACCATTGAAGTCGGCGCCGTGGTGGTGGCTACCGGGGCCGAGGTTTTCGATCCCACCACCGCCTACCGAGAACTAGGATACCGGAAGTACCCCAACGTCGTTACCAGCCTCGATTTTGAGCGGATTCTCAATGCTTCTGGACCGTTCCAGGGGAAGGTCGTTCGTCCCTCCGACCAGAAAGTCCCCCGGAAGATTGCTTTCGTGCAATGTGTTGGTTCTCGAGACGAAGAGCGAGGCAAACCCTACTGTTCTTCGGTGTGCTGTATGTACGCTATCAAGGAAGCTCTGGTAGCCAGGGAACACCTTGCGGTGGAGAAGAAGGCCGAACAGGTGGCATGCGTTACCTGTGGTTCTACCTGTGAGCCATCTCCTGAATCTTCCTTTGAAGATGGAGAGGAACCGCTCCTTGACGTCACCGTTTTTGCCATCGATGTGCGGGCCTACGGAAAGGACTTTGAACGCTACTATGAACGGGCCAAAAGCGAGGGCATCCGTTTCATAAAAGGGAAGGTAGGCGGTATCCGGGAACTTGAAAACCGAGATTTAGAAGTGACCTATGTGAACGAACGTGGAAAGGTAGAAAAAGAGGTTTTTGATCTGGTGGTTCTCTCGGTAGGATTAGCCGTTCCGGAGAAAGAACAGGAAAAATTGGCGGAACTCGGTCTTCCCCTGGCTCCCTGGGGGCTCCTCTATACCGATGCGCTGGTTCCCATCCGTTCCTTCCGGGAAGGAATCTTTTTCTGCGGTACGGTAGCGGCGCCCAAGGATATCCCCGACACCGTCCAGGAGGCCAGTGCCTGTGCCTGCGAAGTCGCTTCTTTTCTCCATCCGGCTCGTTTCACCGAAGTCCGGGAAAAAGAGTACCCCGTAGAAAGGGATGTGAGTACAGAGCCGGTTCGCATCGGGGTGTTCGTGTGCCGGTGCGGGATCAACATCGCCGGGGTGGTCGATGTCCAGAAAGTAGCAGAATGGGCGCGCAAGTTCCCCGGAGTGGTTTACGTGGAGGAAAATCTGTACACCTGTTCCCAGGACACCCAGGAACGGATCAAGGAAAAAATTCGCGAATACGGCCTCAACCGGGTGATCGTGGCCTCCTGTTCGCCCCGAACCCATGAGGGGCTTTTCCGGGAAACACTGCGGGAAGCAGGTCTCAATCCCTATCTCTTTGAAATGGCCAACATCCGCGATCAGTGTTCCTGGGTCCACCGGGAATGGCCAGAGGAAGCTACCGAGAAGGCCAAAGACCTGGTAGCCATGGCCGTTGCCAAGGCTTCCCTCCTTGAACCCTTAAAACCTACGCTTTTACCCCTGGAAAAATCGGTTCTCGTTATCGGGGGAGGTCTCTCCGGAATGGTCGCTGCCTGGGAGGCCGCGGAGCAAGGATTGAAAGTATACCTTGTGGAACGGGAGAAAGAACTGGGTGGTCAACTCCGGGGGTTTGAGAGACGTTTCACGGCGGAAGGCGTAGATCTGGTGCAATTCGCAAGAAGCCTCCTGCGAAAAATTATGACCCATCCCCAGATCGAAGTCCTGACCGGTAGTAGAGTGCTCTCAAGCAGTGGTTTTGTGGGGAACTTCGAAACGGTGGTGGTACAGGATGGTTCTGAGAGAACCATCAAACACGGTGGGGTAATCATCGCTACCGGCGCCAGAGAATATCGCCCTTGGGAATTCCTCTATGGAATGGACCACCGGGTCATCACCCAGGTGGAACTGGAGAGAATACTTCAGAATCCGGTTTCTTTCTCCCCTCGAAAGGTGGTTATGATTCAGTGTGTCGGTTCACGCAATGCCGAGCATCCTTACTGTAGCCGAGTATGTTGCATTACGGCAGTTAAAAATGCGCTGCGGGTCAAAGATCTGTACCCCGAAGCAGAAGTCTTCATCCTTTACCGGGATATCCGCACCTACGGTCTTACCGAGCGTTTCTATCGGGAGGCGCGTCGGAGAGGGGTGGTTTTCATTCCTTTCCGGGATGACGAGCCGCCGGAGGTATCCAGCCGGGGAGAGGCACTCCTCGTGCAGGTAAGAAGCGCGCTTCTTGATGGGGAAATCACCATCCCTGCCGATTGGGTGGTTCTCAGTGCCGGTATCGAAGCAGAAAAAGAAAATCGGGACATTGCCCAGCTTTTTAAGGTTCCCCTCAATCAGGATGGCTTTTTCCTGGAAGCTCATGTGAAACTTCGTCCGGTGGACTTTGCTACCGAAGGTGTGTTTGTCTGTGGGCTGGCTCACGGTCCTAAGTTAGCCCAGGAAAGCATCCTGCAGGCCAAAGCCTGTGTATCAAGGCTCATGACCATCCTGAGCAAGGACACCATCCATGCTGAAGCCCAGATTGCCACGGTAGAAGAGAGCCGTTGTACCGCCTGTGGTGATTGTGAGCGCGTCTGTCAGTACCGGGCCATCCGGGTAAACTCTGAAAGGAATGTGGCTGAAGTCAACCCGGCTCTCTGCAAGGGTTGTGGTCTGTGCAGTGCGACCTGTAAAAGTGGAGCCATACGGGTTCAGGGTTTTGCTCCTGAACAAATCATCTCGGAGGTGGAGTACCTTCCATGGTAAACGAAGAGAACTGGGAACCGAAAATCGTGGCTTTTCTCTGTCACTGGTGTAGCTATGCCGGGGCGGATCTTGCCGGGGTAAGCCGGATTCAGTACCCACCAAACATTCGGGTTGTTCGGGTGCCGTGTTCGGGAGCAGTGAATCCCCTCTATATTTTAAAAGCTCTGCGGGAAGGGGCCGATGGCGTTCTGGTCTCCGGCTGTCATCCAGGAGATTGTCACTATTTAAGCGGAAACTATTTTGCCCGTCGTAAGTTCTTCCTGCTCAAAGAGCTCCTGCGCTTTCTGGGTATTGAGGAAGAACGGGTACAGTTTTCCTGGGTCTCAGCCTCCGAAGGGCAGCGTTTCTCTCAGGTGGTTCAGGAAGTGGTGGAGAGTGTGAAGAGAATCGGCCCCTCCAGAAAAAATATAAAGGAGTTTGTCTTCCATGTATGAAGAAGAGCTTCACCGGTTGAGCGTCAAGCTTTTGGATGAAGTGGAGTGCATTATCGGGTATACTTCTGGAACACTTCCCTTTCGTTCCCGCCCTTTTTTGTGCCGGAAAAAGGAGGACGTCGAACTTCTTACCTTTAACCACTTTTCGGGAAGTAACCTCACCAGGTATCTTTTGGGTAAAGATCTCCAGAAGAAGAAGGTGGCCGTCCTTGCGAAGGGTTGTGACGCACGAACCATTACGGTACTACTCCGAGAGGGACAGATCAAGCGGGACAATGTCGTGGTGGTGGGACTTCCCTGCTACGGTATGGTGAGCCTCCGGAAACTGGAAAAGCACTTCGGTTCCCTCCGGCCTCAGGATTTCACCTGGCATCTCGATACCTTCACTTTCCAGGGGAAGAACCAGAGCATTGGGCCTTTCTTAGAGGATACCTGTCAGCGTTGTCTTTATCCCAACCCCCCGCTCTTCGATTATCTGGCGGGTCCCAGGGTGGAATACGTTCCTCGAGAACGGTGGAAAGAAGACAGCCTGAGGAAACTGGAAGAGATTTCCCCGGAAAAGCGGTGGGAACTCTTTGCTCAGGAATTTCAGCGCTGCATCCGCTGTTATGCCTGCCGTAATGCCTGCCCTCTCTGTTACTGCAAAGAGTGCTTTGCCGAAGCCCAGCGCCCTTACTGGTTGAGTCCGGCAGCTACCCGAAGTGAGAACCTGTTTTTCCATGCAGGAAGGGCCCTGCATATGGCTGGACGATGTGTGGAATGCGGCGCCTGTGAAAGGGCCTGTCCTCTGGAGATTCCGATTGCGCTTTTGCCGCTCAAGGTGGAAGAATTAATTCGGGAACATTTTGCCTTTGAAGCAGGCGTTTCTCCGGATAGGGAGCCACCTCTTCTCACCTATCGAGAGAACGACCCTAACGAGTTCATCAAATGAGGGAAATAACCATGTCGAAAAAATGGATTTCTCAAGAACAATTTCGGAAACGATTGGCCGAAAAAGAGAATCATCTGGCGATTACCGAGAAGGCGCAAAAGGTACACCGCCAGTTTCTCTCTCTGGGGATAAAAATGGTGAAAACTCCCAAAGAAATTCTTTTCCCTTCCTGGAAAGAGATCTACCGTTTCTTTTTCAAGGAGCGGAGCTGGGAAATTCAGGAAGTGGAGGAGAAAGCATTTTCGGATCCTACCTTCCTGCTCCTTCTCCCCTGCGAAGCTCGGGCCGTGGTGGAAGTGCTCGATACCAATTTCTTGCGAGAGGACTATAGAGACACCGACTATGCTCGAAGAAGAGCGGGTTTAAAACTCGTGATTTTGGGGTGTCCTACCCAACATCCAACCTGTTTCTGTCATCTGGTGGGCGGAAGTCCGGTATGGCGGGATGGAAAGAGCATCTTCGTCCTTCCTTGGAAAGAACGATTTTACGTGGAAAACGACGAAACACTCTTCGGAGAAGGATATCCGGTGAGCACCGAAGAAGAACGGGAAATCGAATCATGGGAAAAGGCTCTTCTGGAAAAACTTCCCTCTCCCTTACCGCCTGATTTTCCGGAAAAGCTTTACGCCCATTTTGAGGATCCGGAATGGCAGGATATCGCTTTCCGGTGCATCAACTGTGGTGCCTGTACCTTCCTCTGTCCCACCTGTTACTGTTTCGATCTCACGGTGGATGGAAAATTACGGGGTTCCATGCTCAGAACCTGGGATAGTTGTATGTTTCCCAAATTCACCCTGCACGCTTCATCCCATAACCCCCGTCCCACTGGAAAAGAGCGGGTACGACAGAGGGTGATGCACAAATTCTCCTATTTTCCGCTTCGCGAAAAGCACTACGGTTGTGTAGGCTGTGGTATCTGTCGAGAAATTTGCCCGGTGAACTGGGATATCAAAGAAGCGGTGGAAAGGATGGTGAAGCGGATTGATTCCCGCTGCGACATCAACTGAGCGAAACATTTATCTTCCGGAACTCGTTTCCATCGAAGAGATTCTCGAAGAGACCCGAGACATCAAAACCTTCCGCCTGAAGAGGCCTGGAAATTTCCATTACCGTCCCGGCCAATTTGCTGAAGTTTTTGTTCCTGGAAGGGGAGAAGCCCCCTTTTCCATCACCTCTTCGCCGACTGAAGAACTTTATCTGGAATTCAGTATTAAAAAAACCGGTACCGTCACCGAAGCGCTTCACCGGTTGAACCCCGGAGAAATGGTAGGAGTAAGGGGGCCCTATGGGAACGGTTTTCCGATTGAATCACTGCAGGGATGGAATCTCCTGTTCATCGGTGGAGGGATTGGTCTGGCGCCGCTCCGTTCGCTCATCAATTACGTCTTGAGCCCCCCCTATCGAAAAGATTTCGGTGCTGTCTCCATCCTCTATGGTGCTCGAACGCCTCAGGACCTGGTTTTCCGCTGGGAGCTCCAGAAATGGGGGGAAAGGACCGATCTTTTTCTTCTCACCACCGTGGATCGGGGAGAACCTTCTTGGGAGGGGAGAGTGGGGCTTGTACCGGAGGTATTGAAAGGAATGCCCGGCCTCAATGCCCAAACCCTTAAAGCCATCGTCTGCGGCCCCCCCATTATGATAAAATTTACCATCAAAGCGCTTCTGGAAATGGGTTTTCAGCCGAGCAACATTATTACTACCCTGGAGATGCGTATGAAATGCGGTTTAGGAAAGTGTGGACGGTGTAACATCGGTCCATACTACGTTTGTAAGGATGGACCGGTTTTCACCTATGAGGAGTTGCAGACCATGCCCGAAGAGTATTAATGCCGAAGGGAGAAAAAAATGAATTACCAGGAAGCCGTTCAGTATCTTTACGGTCTCATTGACTACGAAAAAACGCCCCTCTCTTATTCGGACTTAAAGTTGGAACGCATGCGAGAACTCGTGGAACGGATAGGAAACCCTCAGAAAAAATACCCGGTGATTCTGGTGGCCGGAACCAAGGGGAAAGGGAGCACCGCCTATCTTTTGATGCGTTTACTTTCTTCCTGGGGATTGAAGTGCGGACTGCACTCCAAACCCCATCTCTTTACCTTTCGAGAACGTATCCGGGTGGGAGAAAAACTCATCTCTCCCCAGGACGTAGCACTGCTTCTCGAGTACCTCATCCCCATCATCGAGGATATGGAACGAAATTCCCCCTTTGGGAAACCCACCTACTTTGAAGTGTCGGTAGCCATGGCCTTCCTTTACTTCTATTTTCAGGGAGTTCAGGTAGGGGTGGTGGAAGTGGGCCTGGGAGGGAGGCTGGATGCCACCAACGTTTCCGACCCGGTGCTCACCGTTATCACCCCTATCAGTTTCGATCACATGGAAATTCTTGGCGATACTCTTTCTCAGATCGCCCGGGAAAAAGCCGGGATTTTACGACCGGGGGTAAAACTCATCCTGGCTCCCCAACAAGAAGAAGCACGAAAGACTTTGCTCGGTGAAGCTTCTTTGAGAGGTGTGCCGGTGTGCCCGGTGGAAGAACTCTGCCATTACCGGGTTTTGTCCAGGAATCCTCAGGGGTCGCATTTCCGGTGGGAAATACCGGGCTGGGGAAGCGGAGAAACTTCTCTTCCTCTTCTTGGTGACCACCAGATCACGAATTTCATGACTGCCCTTCTGGCCGGAAAGGAGTGGGGTTTACCGTTTATCGAGGAGAACCTGAAAGAGACTTTGCGGGGAGCGAGCTGGCCGGGACGGATCGAGGTACTCTCCCACCAACCCCTGGTGGTGTTCGATGTTGCCCATAACCAGGCTTCCTTTGAGCAGCTTTTGAGAACCCTGAAAGACTTTTTGAGGGTGGAGAAGAGCGTTTTTCTTCTTGGTTTTCTGAAGGGAAAAGAGTACCAGAAAATAGCCGACGAAGTGCTACCCCACGCCCAGTGTGTCATCCTTACCCAGCCACTGAATCCCAAAGCCATCAATCCCTTCGAAGTGGCCCCGGCCTTTGAGAGAAGGGGGGTGCCGGTGGAAATCGTGGAGGACCCTTTTGAGGCCAGGGAAAAAGCTTTTCGCTATATCGGAGAGTATCACCTTCCCCTGGTGATCGCCGGTTCCTTTTACTTAGCCCGACCCTTCATGAGAGAATTTTCCTTATCCTGCGAAGAGGAGGTAGAAATATGTTAATCGTGGCCGAGCGGATCAATGCAACCCGTAAACCCATAAGGGAAGCCCTGGAGCGGAAAGACAGGGCATTTTTTGTCGAGGAAGCGCGCAAGCAGGAAATGGCGGGAGCGCACTTCATCGATATCAACGCCGGGACCGAAGCAGCCCAGGAAGTGGAGAATCTCCCCTGGCTGGTGGAGTGTATCCAGAACGAAGTTCAGGTCCCCCTGTGTCTTGATTCGGCAAACGATGTGGCTCTGGAAAAGGCTCTCCAGGTATACCGGAAAGACCAGGTCATGATCAATTCCTTTACGGTGGAGGAAGAGCGAATCCGGGCGGTGCTTCCTAAGGCCAGAGATTACCATGCTCTGGTGGTGGGATTAGCCATGGGCAAAGGAAGTATTCCCCAGTCGGTGGAGGAACGAATGAAACTGGTGGCGCAACTGGTAGAGGCGGTTCAGGACTACGGGATAGGAAAAGATAAACTTTTCATCGATCCCCTGGTGGTCCCCATTGGAACCGATCAGAACCAGGGCAGGATGTTTTTGGAAACCATCAAAAAGATTAAGGAAACGTATCCGGAAGTCCGGACCATTTGTGGCCTGAGTAACATCTCTTTCGGTATGCCCGGCCGTCGTCTCCTCAACCGGGCTTTCATGGCTTTATGTGTAGGCTATGGGCTGGATGCTGCGATTATCGACCCGCTTGATGAGGAACTCATGTCTATTCTCTTTGCTTCTCAAGCACTCATGGGCTGCGATGAATTCTGTATGGACTATATCTCGGCTTTCCGGAGTGGCAAATTGAAGGTATAATAAAGGAGGTGGGTGAGGGATTTTGCGAAAAGGTGGATTATTGCAGATAGTGATTACTCTGGTTTTCCTGGGGGTACTGGTTTCTTTTACCTTTGCCCAGGAGGAAAGTATCCTTGATTGGAGCCTCTGCCGGGGGCTCGACAAAGACGGTCTTCCCCTGGAGAGGGTGGATAAATTCACCACCGAAGACGAGAAAGTGGTCTTCTGGGTTTTCCTTCAGGAGGTTCGAAAAGGCGAAGAGGTGAAATGGGAATTCGTCGGGCCTGCGAGCGAATTCTATGAGAGTACCCTGATCTTTGAAGAAGACCAGAAGTACGTTGGTGTTAAGGGGGAGCTGAATCTTGCTCAAAACAAGGAACGCCTCACCCCTGGAAAGTGGAAAGCTCGCTTCTACCTCCGGGAAGAGAAACTCCTGGAAGTCCCCTTCACCCTGCTTGAGAGTACCATTGCCGAGAGTAAAAGCCTGGAAGAAGCCGTTAAAAAGACCGTTTCGCTTCTATCTGAATTCGGATACCAGGTGCTGGAGGTCAATGTTACCGAAGACGACCAGGCCTACATTCGAATGACCATGACTTCGCAGTCGGTGGATCAGGGTTTCTGGAATCAAATTGGGCTGGGTTTTGAGGCTCTGAAGCGTATTTTCCCCGAAGTTCCCTGGCTTCTGGTTCAACTGGTGTCAAAAGAAGAGTATCTTCTCAGCTTCCAGGTCAAGGCTTCGGATTTTGATTACTGGCGGAGAGGGTATCTGAACAGTGATGATTTCTGGAAGAAAAAGGTGTATCGCTACGTTTATAATATCAAAGAGAGAAAGGACGTGAACGCCCAGAATTTCTACATGGAGAAGTTTAAAGTGGTATATTAGGAAGTGAAGGAAACGATGCGGAGAATATTTGGAAAGTTTTCTCCGGCCGATTTTCAATTTCTGGCCGATTCCCTGTGCGAAGAAGAAAACCAGAAATCGCAATTTCTGGCTCTGGTTCAGAAAGACCTCGAGTCACTGGATCAACTCCTCAACCATGAGAGGCTTTTTCGGCAAGTTCTCCAGAGAGAAGACCTTTTCGTCAGAATTAGTCCGTATCTCTATTTCGAATTGTTGCTCCGTCGAGCCATCCTCGATATCCAGAGAGAAGCCTACACCCTGGAAACCATCGGTTATAAGACCAGGGTGCCAGTCTTTGATCAGAAAAAGATTCTGGAAGTCTTTTCTCGAGAAGCACTGCGAGACTACCTGGTGGAGATGCTTACTTCCTTTATCCGGGCGAATAACTTCACCATCTATATACGACGGGGTAAGGGTATCTATTTCAAGAAGACTTTTTCCGACTTCGATCTGGATTTACTCTCTGAAATGGGCAAGAATGCCGAAGAACCGTACCGTTTCATCTTCCTCAAAAGAGCTGGAGATATAGCGCTTTTTTTGAGCGGAATTTTCCCCGAGCACCTCTTTGGAAGAGAGGAAATTGGTTATCACCGCGGCAGGAACGCCTGGATGGCCAGATGGGTGAACCGGGGAGAAGAACTGGAAGAACGGGGGATACTCCTGTATCGTCAGGCCAGTGAGAGTGTGATAGCTCGAGAGCGGAACCTCGATTCCATTCTCAGCTATCTGGCCGAGAATTTTCGTTTCACCAAAAAGCCCCTGAATGTCATGACCGACCGTTACCTGGTCTTCCGGAAATATGATATCTTTCAGGTCCTTTCGAACTAAAGAGACCATTTTCCTCCCAGTTTACGGTAGGTTTCGGCAGATTCCACTTTCTCCTCGAGTCCCTGGACTTCAGGGAATATCTCCAGAGTCCGGGGAAGAATACCCTGAAGATGGGCGATAAGCACTCCATAATTGGTTATGGGGAGCTGTGCTTCTTTGGCCCGGCGCAGGCGGTAAAGCATCTCTTTCTGGTTGATCATGCACCCCCCGCAGTGGATGATGAGTTTATATGGGGAAAGGTCGGCAGGGAGATTCGGTCCTGCCACAATGTCAAACCGGAGTTCCACACCCAGACGCTGTTGCAGCCAGCGGGGAATTTTCACCCGTCCGATGTCGTCAGGAAGGGGATGATGAGAACAGGCTTCGGCGATGAGGACCCGGTCCAGGGGCTTCAAATTTTCAATAGCTCTCACTCCTTCTACAAAGGTGAGCAAATCCCCTTTATGGCGAGCAAAGAGAATGGAGAAACTGGTAAGGAAGATATCGGGCGGAACCGCTCCGGCTACCTTGTGGAATACCTGAGAATCGGTGATGACCAGCCGGGGAGGAATGCGAAGCTTCTGTAAGCTTTCCACCAGTTCCCGCTCTTTTACCATGAAGGCGGTCCCTTCGGCATCCAGGATGTCCCTGATGGTCTGCACCTGGGGAAGGATGAGCCGTCCCTTGGGAGCCCCCAGGTCAATGGGAACCACCAGGACCACCAGGTCCCCAGGCCTAATAAGATCCCGCACCAGGGGTTTTTCCTGATAGGTTTTTTTCAGGATATCCACGATGACGGTCTTGAGCTCCTGGATTCCCTCTCCACTCTGCGCGCTGGTATGGAAAACCGGTATCTGAAAGGGAAACTGGGCAGGAATTTCACCATCTTGATCGATTTTGTTGTGCACCCCGATGGTGAGCACCTGTTCGCTGCGAAGAATTTCGAGGAGTTCCTGTTCCAGGGTAAAGTCGGTGTGGCTGTCCCAAACGAGCAAAGCCACGTCGCAGCGATGCAGAATTTCCAGAGATTTCTTCTTTCGCAACTCCCCCAGAAACCCCACATCGTCGAGCCCCGCGGTATCCACAATGACCACCGGACCGAAGGGTAAAAGCTCAATGGACTTAAAAACCGGGTCGGTGGTTGTCCCCGGTACCTCGGATACAATCGCCACTTCCTGGTTGGTCAGGGCATTGATAAGCGACGATTTTCCCACATTCCTCCGGCCGAAAATTCCGATATAGGGTCTTGTGCTTCGAGGTGAAGTCTCATTCATTCTTTTTCTTCAACCTTTCCCATCCTGGTATTCCAGGTTTTAAAAACTCAGAGGGGGAGAGAATTATTTCCAGTTCCTCCTGCGTAAAGAGACCTTTTTCGATCAAAAGGTCTTTCAGATTCCGGTTTTTTGCCAGGCATTCTTTCACCAAAGCGGTGGTCTTTTCATGTCCGAGATAAGGAACGATGTGTGTGGCCAGGGCAAAGCTCCGCTCAAAGAGTTCTGTGCACCGCTTTACATTTGCTTCAATGCCGGCCACACACTTTTCAGCGAAAACCGTAACTCCTGCGGTGAGCTCTTCGAGCATACTCAGAATGTAGAAAGCCACAAAGGGCAAAAGGTGGTTGAGCTCCAGTTGCCCGCTGGAACAGGCAAATGCCAAAGCGCAGTCTTTTCCCATCACATCGATGCTGATACCTTCCAGATACTCACAGAGCACAGGGTTGATTTTACCGGGCATAATCGACGAGCCTTCCTGGAGGGGAGGAAGGATAACCTCTCCGATCCCGGCCCTGGGACCCATAGAGAGGAGTCGCAGGTCATTGGCAATTTTTCTCAAATTTACTGCCAGGGCTTTGAGAAGACCGGAGACCTCCACAAAGACATCCAGATTCTGGGTGTTTTCAAAGGAATTCATGGAACGCGCTATCGGTAATCTGGTAATTTCCCGGAGATAGGCCACGGCTTTGCTGGCATAGAGAGGATGGGCATTGAGTCCTGTGCCCACTGCCGTACCACCCAGATTGACTTCTTTGATGCGTTCCTTGCTTTTCCAGATGCGCCACCGGTCTCTGGCAATCGCTTCGGCCCAGGCTCCGAATTCCATGCCCAGGGTAATGGGTACGGCGTCCTGCAGTTCGGTCCGACCTACTTTGATGATTCCGGCAAACTCCGCTTCCTTTTTCTGCAGCGTGTCCTGGAGAACAATGATACCCTTTTCCAGCTCCTCCATTTCCCAGAGGGTAGCCACCCGGAGCGCGGTCGGGAAAGTGTCGTTGGTCGATTGACCGAGGTTTACGGTATCGAAGGGATTGATAACATCATAACGCCCTTTCTCCATACCCATGATTTCCAGAGCCCGGTTGGCAATCACTTCGTTGCAGTTCATGTTGAGGGAGGTCCCTGCGCCTCCCTGGAAGATGGAAACCCCTATCGCCGGGTCAAGCTGACCCCGGATTCCCTCCTCACAGGCCTTGAGGATGGCCGTGCCGATATGCTCTTCGAGAAGACCGATCTCCAGATTGGCCCTGGCACAGGCCCACTTGACGGCGAAAAAGGCCCGGATGAGTGAGCGGGGTGGGGGAACAAAAAAGGGAAAGTTTTCTCGAGCCCGCTCGGTATGTATGCCCCAGTACTTTTCTGCAGGAATGGTTTTCTCTCCCAGCGAGTCTCGCTCGGTTCGATACGCTTCTTCCATGCTTTTCTGCCTCTTTCAGTGTTTAAAGTGTCGTATTCCGGTGAAGACCATACTGATACCCAATCGGTTACAGGCTTCGATTGAATCCTGGTCCCTCACCGAACCGCCCGGCTGAATGATGGCGCTCACACCACATTTTCCCGCTTCCTCCACCACATCGGGGAAGGGGAAGAAGGCATCCGAGGCCAACACCGCTTTCTGTTCCCGGCCCTGCGCTTTCCTGACGGCGATATACATGGCATCAATCCGGCTCATCTGTCCTGCACCGATACCGACGGTCTGTCCATTTTTGGCCAGGACAATGGCGTTGGACTTTACGTGTTTTGCTACTTTAAAGGCAAAAAGAAGGTCCTTCCATTCCTGAGGGGAAGGAGATTTCTCGGTAACCACCTGAAGTTTCTCCTTCACCCAATCGATCTGGTCACCATCCTGAAGGAGGAACCCTCCATCGACTTTCTTGAGATCCAGAAGCGGAAAGGTTTTGAGAGGAGCCTGAAGGATGCGGATACCCTTTTTCCCCTTGAGAAGCTCCAGTGCTTCCTCAGTGTACGCAGGAGCAATAACCACTTCCAGGAAGAGCTTTCGAAATACTTCGGCGCTTTCGAGAGTCACCTTCCGATTAAAGGCCACGATGCCCCCAAAAGCGGAAACCGGATCACACTCCAGGGCCATCTTTGCGGCCAGAGCTAAATCCTCTGCTATCGCTACCCCGCAGGGGTTGTTGTGTTTCACGATGACCGTGGCAGGCTCCTCAAATTCCCGTACCGCCGAAAAAGCGGCCTGGACATCGTAGAGGTTATTGAAAGAAAGCTCCTTATCTTCGTGAAGCACCTGCAATTCCCTGAAAAAGCCGGCTAAATCCAGAGTCTCATCCTGGTAAAAAGCCCCTCGCTGATGAGGGTTTTCCCCGTAGCGGAGCTCGGTCTTTTTCCGCATGACCAGAGAGATTTGTTTGGGGAAACGCTCCCCGCTACCGGTAAGCTCCTCCAGATACTGAGCAATATGGGAATCATAGAGGGAGCTTTTGAAGAAAGCCTCGATGGCCCACTGGAGGGATTTTTCCTCGGGAAAAGCGCCGTTATGCCTCTCCATTTCTTCCATAAGTTCCCGGTATTGCTCCGGCGAAGAGACGATGACCACATAGCGATAATTTTTGGCCGAAGCACGCAGCAAGGTGATGCCTCCGATATCGATTTCTTCCACCACTCTGGTCAGGTCCCTCTCTCCGCTGGCCATCATCTTTTCAAAAGGGTAGAGATTGCAGACTACAAGATCAATGGGTCGGATGCCGTGCTTTTCCAGGTCTGCCATATCTGAAGGAAGCGTTCTTCGCGCCAGAATCCCTCCCTCAATGATCGGATGAAGGGTCTTGACCCTTCCTCCCAGAATCTCTGGAAAGCCGGTTAACTCTGAAACTTCCCTGACTGCTATTCCCAGATTCCGGATGAACTGTGCCGTGCCTCCGGTAGCGATAATCTCAACACCTTTTCCGTGCAAAAAGAAAGATAGCTCCTGGAGATTGCTCTTGTCGGAAACGCTGATCAGGGCAGTCCGTATGGGAATCATGCTCTCACCTTCCTTCACACTTGAATCCTGGTTCCATTCTACCTTACTGCTTCGGATTTGCAAGAAAGGAGCGGCCCTGTGTCTGCAGTTGGGGAATCAAATTTTGGGAACCTGAGCATTTCTGGTGGAATGGTGGTGATTTCCAGAACCGGGATGTGCTCTCTCTTCGGCGAGAATGGTTCATCGAAGAACGGTTATTTTTTCTGACGTTTCTCACCATCCGGAGGCAGGTTTCTCCTGAGCGTTCAGAGAAGCAATCGGCGTATGTGACTCCGGCTCACCATTCCCGGGATTCTTCTGGAAAAGGCCGGAGTTCGCGCATCGATCTTTCCTTTTGTGCTTCTCAAAGTTTATCCTTTTGCTCATAGATCGACATACTTTTTCTTGTCGAGAGCACAGGCTTTCTGGTGATATATCCTGGAAAGACTTATAATAGTACTCATTACAAGAGCGTCTCGGTAAGGGAGGTGTCACTTTTGACCAAGCCCCGGGTTCTGGTCATAGGAAGTCTTAATCTGGATATGGTTCTGAAAATCGACCGGATGCCAGAAAGTGGCGAAAACCTCTTTGCAAAGGGTTTTTCCATGTTTCCAGGAGGAAAAGGTAACAATCAGGCCATTGCCTGTGCTCGCCTGGGAGCATGGGTGAGCATGATCGGTAAGGTCGGCGATGACGAGTTCGGTGATCGGTTGCTCTTGAACCTTGAGCAGGAAAATGTGGACTTCAACTTTGTGACCCGTAAACCACTGACGCATACGGGTCTCGCCTTCATCTTTGTAGATGAAAAAGGTGAAAACCGGATCCTGGTCGCCCCGGGAGCCAATATGGAGCTATCGGTGGAAGACATCGATGGGGCAAGGGAGCTTTTCAAATCCACCGATTTTCTTCTGTTGCAGCTCGAGATTCCCAAAGAGGTGGTGTGGAAGTCCATCGAAAACGCCCACCGCTATGGAGTACGGGTAGTACTCAATCCTGCTCCGGCCCAACCATTCCCCATAGAAATTCTTTCCTCCGATGATATAATTACTCCAAATAAATACGAGGCAGAAGTCCTGAGCGGGGTGAAGATCAATTCTCTCCAGGAAGCTAAGGAAGCCATCGCGGTTCTGGAAAGGCGGTGCCAGGCCCGGAAGGTGATCACTCTGGGGGAACAAGGAGCCATTGCCACTTACGAAGATGGCAAACTGGTCTACCTGCCTCCACGGGAAATCAAAGTTGAAGATACCACCGCAGCAGGTGATGCCTTCAACGCCGGTCTCGTTATGGGTATTGGAATGGGTAAGAGCTGGATTGAGGCCCTGAAGCTGGCAAACACCGCAGGAGCCATTGCCTGCACCATGATCGGCGCCCAGAGCGCTCTCCCGCACATGAGGGATATCGAGAAGTTTATCGAAAAAGCAGGAGACGGTGAGGTCGAAATTATCGATGGGATTTGATTTGACGGTTGGTGACACGCTCCATTGTATTCTGAGACTTCTGGCTGCTTTCTTCGCTGGTGGGATCATCGGATGGCAGAGAGAGGTGGCCGAAAAACCTGCCGGCCTCAGAACCCATATTCTGGTCTGCGTCGGTTCTGCTCTTATTACCATCATTTCCATATTTGCCTTTGGGAAAATGGGGTCTGACCCCGCCCGTATCACTGCTCAGATCGTGAGCGGCATCGGTTTCCTGGGAGCAGGGACCATTTTTCGATATGGACCGTCGGTGACCGGTCTCACCACTGCAGCAAGTCTCTGGGCTGTGAGTGGTATCGGCATAACCCTGGGGTCAGGAATGTTCCTCATCGGGTTTTTAGCTACCGGCCTTATTTTCCTCACCCTCTGGCTCTTAGAATATATGGAGAAACGGTTTCTCAAAAAGGGGAGTTTGATGCTCAGGCTCTCGATTCCCAATCGACCGGGCGTTCTAGGTCAAATCGGGATGAAGCTCGGTGAACTGGGTGTTAATATCGAAAGGTTGAGACTTCAGGAGGAAGGAGAAGGAGGGCGTATGGACTGTACCCTCCAGGTTACCCTGCCTCCTTCGCAGGATCTGACAAACGTTATCTCTGCACTCCAAGAAATGGAGATGGTGAGGGAAGTAGAGATATTCTAATCAACGGGAGGTCAAAGAGAGACCATGCCTCAATTGAAAGCCCCGAAGGGTACACGAGATATTCTGGGTACTGAAGTGTACCTCTTCAGACAGGTAGAAGAAACGGTACACGAAGTGGCCAGAATCTTTGGATACCAAGAAATCCGAACGCCTATTTTTGAGAGTACCGAGCTTTTCGCCCGGGGAGTGGGGGAGGGGACTGATATCGTCCAGAAAGAGATGTACACCTTCCTTGATAAAGGGGGGAGAAGCCTCACGCTTCGTCCGGAGGGTACCGCGCCAGTGATGCGAGCCTATCTCGAGAAGGGTTTTGCAGTCCACGAGCCCCGGGTAAAGTGGTTTTATCTCGGGCCCATGTTCCGCTATGAACGACCCCAGGCGGGAAGGATGAGGCAATTCCATCAGTTCGGTTTTGAGGCCATAGGTTTCGAAAGTCCGGCCTGTGATGCAGAGGTGATCCTCATTGCCTGGACCATATACCAGGGGTTGGGACTCAAAAAACTTTCTCTGGAAATCAATAGCCTGGGATGTGATGCCTGCAAGCCGAATTACATTGAAGCACTGAAAAGCTTCTTAAGAGATAAGCATGAGGAACTCTGCTTAAGCTGTCAGGAACGTCTGGAGAGAAATCCTCTCCGGGTTCTGGATTGTAAGGTTGAAACCTGCCGGGCCGTCCTGGGATCGCCCCTCTTTCCCAATTTCCAGGATTTTCTCTGCCGGGAATGCCGCCAGCACCAGGAGGAACTCTTGGAAGCTCTGGCAATCCTGCAGATTCCCTTTGTCATCAATCCTCATCTGGTGCGCGGGCTCGACTACTACACCAGAACCGCTTTCGAAATCAAGACCGGTGAGCTGGGTGCTCAGGATGCCGTGGGGGGGGGAGGACGGTACGATAACCTCTCTCAGGCCCTGGGAGGTCAGAAAATCCCGGGAGTGGGATTTGCTGCAGGAATGGAGAGAATCGTTCTCCTTCTTGAAAAAGAGGGGAAAAACGCCCTTTCCGGTCCTCTGGGTGTGTATCTGGCCCCTCTGGGCAAAGAGGGAGAGAAACAATTGCTCCTCTTGAGCAGGCACTTGCTGGAACGTCGCATTCCCTTCTATACCGACTTTGCTGATAAGACGATCAAGTATCACCTCAAAAGAGCCCAGAAAATGGGAACCCGGTGGGTGGTTATTCTTGGCGAAGAGGAAATTCGGCAATCCGTTTTTCTTTTGAAAGATATGACTTCAGGAGAACAATTTCCTATGCCCCTTGAGGGTCTCCTGAAAAAACTACAGGAGGAGATTGCAGGTGTTTAGAACACACACGTGTGGTGAATTGCGCAAAGAGGACATAGGTAAAGAGGTTATTCTGGCCGGATGGGTGAACCGCATCCGGGATCACGGGGGAATCGTCTTCATCGATCTTCGGGACCGTTTTGGCATGACGCAAATCCTCCTTGATCCCGGTAATCGGGAAATGAGTACCGAATCTGCGAAAATCAGGCCGGAATATGTCATTCAGGTAGAAGGTGTGGTGCGGGCCAGGCCGGAGGGTCTGGTGAACCCCAAACTTCCCACCGGAGAAATAGAGGTGGAAGTGAAGAAACTGAAGATTCTCTCTTCGGCAGAATTACCTCCCTTTGAAATAGACGGTAAAAAAGAAATTGACGAAGCACTTCGCCTGCAGTACCGATATCTGGACCTGCGACGTCGCAAAATGCGAGAGAATCTCATTCTCCGCCACCGAGCTGCTCAGAGTATACGCCGTTACCTCAGTGAGCGGGGATTTATCGAAGTGGAAACACCATTCCTCACCAAGAGCACTCCTGAAGGAGCACGAGATTTCCTGGTTCCCAGCCGCTTGAACCCGGGTGAATTTTATGCGCTGCCACAATCGCCTCAGCTCTTCAAACAGATGCTGATGATTGCCGGGTTAGATCGCTATTTTCAGATTGTGCGGTGCTTCCGTGACGAAGACCTTCGCTCTGACCGACAGCCTGAATTTACCCAGGTGGATATCGAAATGTCTTTTGTGGAACCATCTGATGTCATGCACCTTATCGAAAATATGATGGTTTGTGTCTTCAGAGAAGTCCTGGGGATAGAGGTAGAGGTACCCTTTCCCGTTCTGCGATACCGGGAAGCCATGGAAAAATACGGAGTGGACAAACCCGACCTGAGAATTCCTCTCACCATCGACGATCTCACCGAAATCTTTGGAGAGGAACCCTTTCCACCCCAGAAGGGGAAGGAAACCCGGGTGAAATCGCTGTTTATCCCGGAAGGAGAAGCCTTCTCCCGCAAAACTCTGGACACCCTGGCCCAGGAAGCCAGAGAAAAAACCCTGAGTTTATCGTGGATAAAGGGTTCACGGGAGGAGTGGACTTCTCCCCTCAAAGGAAAGCTCAGGGAGTCCACATTGGCAGAACTTTTTGCTCGTTACCGTTTCGGGAAGAATTCTCTGCTCCTCATTGCTTCTGGAGAGGGGAATCGTGTTCTGGAATTTATGGGTAACCTGCGTCTCCAGGCGGGAAAGGAAAAAGTAAGCCCTGGAGACTTCCGTTTCTGCTGGGTGGTGGATTTTCCGCTTCTTGAATGGAACGAGGAAGAGAAAAGATGGGATTCCGTTCATCACCCCTTTACGTCTCCACTGGAGGAAGATCTACCGCTTTTAGAGGAAAATCCTGCTCTGGTCAGGGCCAGAGCTTACGATATCGTTCTGAATGGGTACGAAATCGGGGGAGGAAGCATCAGAATTCACGACACTGGCCTGCAGGAAAAGATTTTCCGGCTCCTGAATTTAGACCAGCCCGCTATCCAGGAAAAATTTGGCTTTTTTGTAGAAGCACTCCGCTATGGTTGTCCTCCCCATGGTGGCATTGCCCTGGGATTTGACCGCCTGGTGATGCTCATGTGCGGGGAGGAGTCGATTCGCGAGGTGATTCCCTTCCCCAAGACGCAGAAAGGAGTGTGTCTTCTCACCGGCGCTCCTTCAAAGGTGGAAGAAGAGCAGCTCAGGACCTTAGGCATAAGAATTGTAGTGGAAAAGTGAGATGAGTCAATTTGAAAAAATATCGTGCTTGTGCTATTATGTCTTTGCGGTGAGAAAAGGATAATCGGTTCGTGACCCTGCTTTGTTGGTGATGCCAAAAGAGGCTTTGACCCAACACCCTTGTCTCGGGAACCTGGACGTCAGGTAAGCCAAGGCTTACCTGAGAGGGTACCCACCTTTTTGAGGACGAGGATCAAAGCGGTTGGCACACCGCAAAAGCGGGGTCACATATTGTGATTATGGGGACCGAGGAAGGAGTGCGTGAAGGTGGAAAACGAAAACGCGAAAGAACAGACCATGAACCTGCTGAGCGAAAACCTGGACCAGATTCGAGTCGTAAGACCTGGAGAACTGATTAAAGGAAAGGTAGTGAAAAAGGGCGAAGAAGGTTATTTTGTCAACATCAATTATAAAGCCGAGGGTATTTTACCCTTCAAAGAAAGAGCACAGGGGAAAGAGGGAGAAGTAGAGAATCAGCTTGAAGAAGGGGAAGAGGTATGGACTATAGTTACCCAGATTGATGACCAGGGATATATCTGGCTTTCTCGGGAACAGGCCCGCTATCAGGGTGCCTGGATTGACATAGAAGAAAGCAAAGAAAAGGGGAAAGTGCTCACCGCCAAGGTAAAGAAAAAGGTTAAAGGTGGCCTTATTGTGGATGTGGGCATTAATGCTTTTCTACCTGCTTCCTGTGTGGATCTGGTGCCTCGCAACCTGGACGAATTCCTTGACCAGTCCATTCAGGTCAAGGTCATCGAAGCCGACCGGCGCAATCGCAACGTGGTCGTTTCTCGCAAAGCGGTGCTTGAAGAAGAAGCCAACCGTCGGAAGAATGAAACCATTGCCTCGCTAAAGGTAGGTCAAATACGCAAGGGAGTGGTTCGGAACATCACCAACTTTGGAGTTTTTGTGGATTTAGGCGGTATCGATGGGCTTTTACATGTCTCAGAAGTTTCCTGGGGAAAAGTGGGGAAACTGGAAGATCTTTTTGAGAAAGGACAGGAGATCGAAGCGCAGGTTATCGCCTGGAATCCCGAAAAAGAGGAAATATCCCTGAGTCTGAAGCGACTCACCCCTGATCCCTGGGAGAGTGTGGAAGAAAAAATAAAAGTAGGGGAAATTATCAAAGGTAAAGTGGTATCACTGAAAGACTTCGGGGTGTTTGTGGAGATAGAAGAGGGATTAGAAGGTTTGATCCACATTTCGGACCTTTCCTGGGGCTACGTTAAGCACCCCCGGGAAGTGGTCAAGGTGGGGGACATTGTTGAAGCACGGGTTCTGGAGATAGACAGAGAGAAAAAGAGAATTTCTCTGGGGCTGAAGCAGATCTTCCCCGACCCGTGGGAAAATATAGAGGAAAAATATCCTCTGGGTAGCCAGATCCGGGTTAAAGTTAATAAAATCAACACCCGAGGGGCCCTGGTCGAAGTGGAAGAAGGTATCGAAGGAAAAATCCCTCTGGAAGAGCTTTCCTGGAAAAGAGTCAGTCGAGTCAATGAGGTTTTGCGCAGAAATCAACTGGTGGATGCGAAAGTTATCGAAATCGACCGGGAAAATCGCCAGCTTATCCTGAGCCTCAGGCAACTTCGTCCAAATCCCTGGGAAGAGATTCAAAAACAGTGGAATGTGGGAGATATGGTGGAAGGTCGCATCCAGAGATTGATGAATTTCGGTGCCTTCGTAGAGTTATCTCCCGAAGTGGAAGCGTTGCTCCCGCTCTCTGAAATCAACTGGGAACCGTTGAGGCATCCCAGTCAGGTTTTGCGTAAAGGGCAGACGCTGCAACTTAAAATTATCGAGTTTAAACCGGAAGAGCAGAGAATTGTGGTCAGCCGCAAGGCTCTCCTCCCTGACCCTTGGGAAAGCATCAAAAGCCGCTACCCGGTTGGAAGTATCCATGAAGGGAAAGTGGTGAGAGTGGTGGATTTCGGTGCCTTCGTGGAACTGGAAGAAGGGTGGGACGGTCTGGTTCACATTTCCGAGATTGCCGATCAGCGCATCTCTTCTCCCTCGGAGATCCTCAAAGAAGGAGACCGGGTTAAGGTCAAGGTTATCAAACTGGACGACGGGGAACGCAAAATTGGGCTGAGTATCAAGCAAGCTCTGAAAGAGGAAGAAGAAAGAGAACACCGTGAGCACACTGCGGCGAACGGGAAAGTAACCTTAGGAGACGTCATCGGAGAGAAACTCACCAATATTTTGCACAATCTCAAAAAATGATGGCTGTGGTACAGGCGGATTCGCCATCGTCTCTCTTTGAGTCGCTGGTTGCGGAAATCCGGGAGGTTGGTGCTTCTTTCTCGAGAGTCGTGGTAGCATTTTCGGGAGGATTGGACAGTACCGTTGCTCTTTTTCTCTGTCTTACAGCGCTGGGTAGAGAAAAGGTGGTAGCCTGTACCGTGGACTGGGAGCGATATTTTCCCGAAAAAGCTCGGCGTCAGGTCCTTTTTATCCGGGAGTATTTTGGAATTCGTCATTATTTTTTACCCGGAAAACGTCTCCTGGAAGATGTGGCCAGCGGTGGTCCATCCTGCAATCTCTGTACCAGAAAGGCCAAATTAGCGACGATAAAAAATTACTTTGGTAAGGACACCCTGATCGTCGGTGGAGCAAACCAGAGCGATAGCTGGGGCAAAAGGGGGATGAAACTCCTCCATAACACCTACTCTCCGCTTTTTGACCTGGAGAAAAGACATATCCAGGAGTTAGCTACCTTCTTCGCGCTGCCGGTGCGAAGAATCGGTGAAAACCATTTCCGGGAAGGATGTATCGTCAAGCACCTCCTCAAACCACTCGTGTCTCCGTATCATGCTGAAGCGGTGATTAAGAGTAACGAGCTTCTCTGGAAGATTCTGGATGAAGCATTCCCGGAAAGAGAAATTGCAAACGTTAAAATTATCGGTCCTTTGAGTAGGAACCAGGCACTCATCAACGTCCGGCCTCTGCCGCCTTCTCCGGTGCGGAAAAGAATCGAAGGAGAACTTTCTAACCTTCCCGAGATAGAAGACCTGATCTGGGTCGATGAACCGGTGACCCTGGTGGTTCGAGCCAATCCCGGTCAGTACCATAATCCTGAAGCCCTTTTCTGGTTAGAGAAAGGTCGGCTGCAGCTCGACTTCGCCTTTCCGATAAAGGTGCAGTGGATGTGCTCTTCCAACCGTCGTCTGAGGACCTTTCAAGTCGTAGAATGCATAAAAGGAGCGACACTGTCATGAAAAGTAGTGAAATCCGGGAGGCTTTTCTCAGTTTTTTTGCTCGCAAAGGCCATGAGCGTCTTCCCAGTGCTTCTCTCATCCCTGATGATCCCACCATTCTTCTCACTATCGCAGGTATGGTACCCTTCAAGCCCGTTTTTCTGGGAAAGGTGCGCTCCCCCTTCAAGCGGGTATGTACCGTCCAGAAATGTGTGCGGGTCAGTGACCTGGAGAGGGTTGGTTATACTTCCCGCCACCATACTTTTTTTGAGATGCTGGGAAACTTTTCTTTTGGCGACTATTTTAAAAAAGAAGCCTGTCAGTGGGCCTGGGAATTCCTTACCGGGGATCTCGCCTTACCTTCTGAAAAGTTGTGGGTATCGGTCCACCACCGGGATCGGGAAGCCTTCTCCATCTGGCAGGAAATCGTGGGGATTCCCCCAGAAAAAATCGTTCTTTTAGGTGACGAAGACAATTTCTGGGCTTCGGGGCCGGTGGGGCCCTGCGGGTACTGTTCCGAAATCTATTACGACACGGGAATTGAGCGGGGTTGTGGCAAACCCGATTGTAAGCCGGGCTGTGACTGTGACCGGTATCTGGAGGTATGGAATCTGGTTTTCATGGAGTTCGACCGCCAGGGGGATGGGACCCTGGTCGATTTGCCCCGAAAGAATATCGATACCGGCATGGGGCTGGAACGAATTGCTTCGGTCCTGCAGAAGAAGGCCACCAACTTTGAAACCGACCTGTTCTTCCCTATCATCGAGGTTCTGGAGAGAATGTCTGGCCGAAAATACGATGTTCCCGAAACCAGGCCCCTGTTCCGCATCGTTGCCGACCACATTCGGGCGATAACCTTTCTGGTCGCCGATGGGGTCTACCCAGCCAATGAGGGAAGAGGGTATGTACTCCGGCGCCTCATCCGCCGGGCCTATCGCCAGGGGAAAAAGCTGGGATTGAATCGACCCTTTCTCTACGAGCTCTCCTTCGCGGTCATTGAAATTATGCAAACAGCTTATCCGGAACTGCGGGAAAAAGAGAGACTCATCGCCCAGATAGTCCACCAGGAAGAGAAACGCTTTGAGGAAACCGTATCTCTGGGGATGGAATACCTGGAAAGGGTGCTGCAGGAGAAACGGAGCTCCGGGATAAAACAGGTTTCGGGAGCAGAAATCTTTAAGCTCTACGACACCTATGGATTCCCTCCGGACCTTACTCAGGAGATTCTGAGTGAAGAGGGCTTTACATACTCAGAGGAAGAATTCAGAGAGGAGATGCAGAGACAAAAAGAGAGAGCCCGCAAAGCGCACGAAACCAAAACTGAGGAGCTAAAAGGTAGAAAAAAATTGGAAGAGTTTCTCAAAGAATTTGAAACCGTCTTTGTAGGCTACGAGAATCACGAAGCCGAAGCCACGGTTCTGGTGCTCTCCCGGGGGGATAATTTCCTGCCGGAAGCCCGGGCCGGAGAGCAAATCATGGTGATTCTGGATGTAACGCCCTTCTACCCTGAAAAGGGAGGGCAAGAGTATGACCAGGGCTGGATGGTGGGGCTTTCCGGTAAAATCGAAGTCCAGAAAGTCTTAAGCCCCCTACCCAATCTCATCGTTCACGAAGGGGTAGTCCGGGAAGGTACCATAAAATGCCGGGAGAGAGTCAGGGCGTTCATCGATAAAAGACGCCGAAAGCTTCTGGAGACCCATCACAGCGTCACCCATCTTCTCCATCAGGCCCTGAGAGAAGTCCTGGGAGAGCAGGTCAAGCAGGCCGGTTCCCATGTTGCCGCAGAGGGGCTACGTTTCGATTTCACCCATTTTGCTCCGCTTTCTGCGGAAGAAATCCAGGAGGTGGAATCCCGGGTTAACGAGAAAATCTTTGCCGATCTTCCGGTGCACATCTCCTACTCCACGCTGGAGGAAATTCAAAAAAGGAAAATCGTGGCGCTCTTTGAGGAAAAGTATGAAACCCTGGTGCGGATTGTTCGCATGGGGGACTACTCTGCCGAACTTTGCGGTGGAACCCATCTGCGTAGTACAGGCGAAGCCGGTCTTTTCAAAATCGTGTCGGAGAGTAGCATTGGTTCAGGATTACGGCGCATTGAAGCGGTGGCCGGAGCGAAGGCCTTTGAGTTCTTCGCTCACCGCGAGCAAATCCTCAAGGAGGTACAGAAATCTCTGGGAGTAAATCTGGAAAATCTGCCCTCCACCATAGAGAATCTACTCCAGGAGAACAGGAGACTGAAAAAGTCGCTCCTTCAAGAGGAAAAACAGAGAGTCCTGAGAGAAATCATTACCCATTCGGAAAGGAGCCAGGGCATATCCTTTGGGTCGTGTCTTCTCCGGGAGTCAGAGCTTACCCTGGATCATCTGAAGGAAGTGGTTGATGAAGCTCGGAGCCGGAAGGTGAGTAGTCTTGTGGTTCTGGGGCTTTGGAAAGATGGGCGGGTGCAGGGGATCGTGGCAGCGCTCGAAGATTTCCAGAATCTGAATCTTGGCGCCATGGTAAGGGAAGTCAGCAAGGATTTCGGAGGGGGTGGAGGAGGAAGGCCCAATCTTGCCCAGTTCGGGGGGTTACCGGAGAAGGACTGGGAGGCTTTTCTTTCCCGGATAAAAGAGCAGGTTCTCGCACATGAAAAGAGTCGTGGCGTTTGACATCGGAGAAAAACGCACCGGAGTCGCTTTCAATCGGGGAAGTCCCATTGCGTTTCCCCAGCGGATCCTGAAAGGAGAGGGCCATATCGATGCACTGCTTGCCGTGGCCTTCGAACTCGATGCCGAAGAAATACTCATCGGCTTACCGCTCCGGACCAACGGTTTGAGCGGTGAAAAAGCGAGAAAAATCAAAGCGCTTAAGGAAGAAATCGAAAAGGTATTTCCCGGAAAGGTGGTCCTGTGGGATGAGCGCTTTTCTACCAGAGAGGTCGAAAAAAGACTCATCGAGGCCGGAGTAAAAAGAAAGGCGAGAAAGGAAACCACCGACCAGCTTGCTGCTACCCTGATTTTGCAGGCATATCTTGATAGGGAAGGGACATGAAACCCCGGTACTTTATCTTCTTGTGCTGGGCCTGGATTCTCTGTCTATGGTTGAAGATGGCTTTCTATACGGATCTTGAGCGGGAAAGGGAGAAAGAGATTTTCATCCCCCCCGGTACCTCTATCACCGGAACTGCCCGGATACTGAGGGAGGAGACGGCTACTTCTCCGTACCTTTTTCGCCTTTTCCTGTTCCTTTCCCGAACCGATAAGGTCATTGCCGGAAGGTATCTCATAGCGCCCGGTTCTTCCATCCGTGAAATCACCCGGAAATTGGCCAGTGGTCCACTTCAGGAAAAAGTAACCTTTCCGGAGGGATTGACTTCCCTCCAGATGGCCTCCATTCTCGAAGAGAAAGGTTTATGTAAGGGTGAAGAGTACCTGGCTCTCCTTTCTTGCCCTGGAATTTTCAAGAGAGAGTGGTTAAAAAACGTGACGCATTTGGAGGGTTTCCTCTTTCCTGACACCTACAAATTCACACTGCCTTCCTCTCCCTATGAGATCATCGAAACGCAACTGAAGCGATTCGAAGAACTCGTTCTTCCGCTCTACGAAAAGAGTACCACCTCCCTTTCCTTACCAGAAGTGGTTATTTTAGCTTCGATTGTGGAGAAGGAAGCAAGCGGCCGGGACGAAAAACCTTATGTGGCCTCGGTCTTTCTGAATCGCCTGAAGAAAGGGATGAAACTCCAGTCGTGTGCTACCGTGGTGTATGCCCATTATCGGGAGAGCGGCATTCACCTCCATAGCCTGAGCACCGAGGACCTGCAGATTGATTCTCCTTTCAATACCTATCGCTATAAGGGGTTGCCACCTCAGGCCATCGGTAACCCCGGCCTGGATGCCATCCGGGCTATTCTCTACCCCAAAGATACCGATTACCTCTACTTTGTGCTCCAGGAAAACGGGAGACACGCTTTTTCCATTACCTATGACGAGCACCTGGATAAAAAAGGGGGTAGTCATGAAAAGTCCAAAGAATAGGAGTTTCTGGAACCGTTTTCTACCCGATTTCTATGTGAGTGAACTTTCGGAAATTCCCCTGGAGTTATTACGAGAAAAGCATGTTCGCGGCCTCATTCTGGACCTCGATAATACCCTGGTGGCGTGGAACCGCTACGACCTCTCTCCCCAGGTTATTTCCTGGGTGAAGAAAGCAAAGGAAATGGGATTCCTGATCTTCATCGTCTCAAACGCCCTGGAAGAACGGGTGCAGTACTTCTCCCAGGCTCTGGAGATACCTGGAATTTCCAAAGCCCAGAAGCCTCGACGTTCGGCGCTGCGGAATGCCATCGAGAGAATGGGTCTTGCACTTCATGAAGTGGCAGTGGTCGGTGATCAAATCCTCACCGATGTCTGGGGAGGGAACCGTCTGGGAGTTTACACGGTGCTGGTACGTCCTCTGGCCTCCCGGGAATTTTTTCTCACCCGCCTGGGAAGAAAGTTCGAAAAGCTTTTGCTGCGGAGGCTCACCCCTTATGATCGGTGCTGAAACCCGTCTTCTCGGTCTTCTGGGTCATCCGGTGTCCCATTCTCTTTCCCCCGTCTTTCAAAATGCTGCGCTGCAGCACCTTGGGCTTCCCTTTGTGTATCTGGCTTTTGACGTTCCACCCGATAATCTCCCCAGGGCAGTAGAGGCCCTGAAAATCCTGAATGCCCGGGGGTTTAACGTCACCGTTCCCCACAAAGAGACCGTGTGTGCACTTCTCGACCATCTTGAAAGGGAAGCCCGTCTGGTTGGGGCGGTGAATACGGTGGTCCATGAAAACGGGATGCTTTCGGGATATAATACTGATATCTACGGATTCGAAAAGAGCCTGGAAGAGGGTGGAGCTCGAGTCGAAGGGAAGAATGTGCTCCTTCTTGGTGCCGGAGGAGTGAGTCGAGCGGTGGTCTTTGTGCTTGGAAAAAAGAATATCGCTTCCCTTTTCATTGCAAACCGCACGATAGAGAATGCCCAACGGCTCTCCCGCTTTGCTCTGGGACTCTTCTCCTTTCCAGTTGTAGTGCTGCCCTGGGAACAGATCCTCCGGGGGGAGAGGGAGAAGCTACCTCAGGTGGATATTCTCATCAATACCACTACCTTGGGGATGCACGGCGAGGCAATCACCCTTAACTGGCATAATTTTTCATCCTGTTCCTTAGTGATCGATGTCGTTTACCGGAGAGAGGGTGAGACACCTCTCGTGGAAGAAGCAAAGAAGTACGGCATCGCCGGTCAGAGCGGCAAATCCATGCTCCTCCATCAGGGAGCAAAGAGTTTCGAGCTTTTCACCGGTAAGAGTGCTCCCCTGAAAATTATGCAACAGGCTCTTGAAGAGGGAGGGACACACCATCAATAACCAGAAACTGGGAGAAATTTTACTCCACCAGGGCAAAATCACTCCTGAAAAGCTCAAGGAAGCCCTGGAAATCCAGGAACGTACCGGAGAAAGATTGGGAGAAATCCTTCAGAAGATGTACGCCATTCAGGAAAAGGAAGTCTGTGCAGCTCTGGCCGAGCAGCTTGGGACTCTCTACATCGAGCTCGATAAGTACGTTATCGACCCCAAGGTGGTGGTGAGGCTTCCGGAGAAGTTCTGCCGGCAACACCAAGTGGTCCCCATTGCCGAAGAAAACGGAGCGATCATCCTGGCCATGGCCAATCCGGTGGACATCATGACCATAGACCGGGTTCGCTTGATGACTAAAAAGGAAGTCAAACCGGCCATCGCTCCTCCCCGGGAAATCGAGCGCATCCTCAACGCCTACTATGGCACTGTGGAATCGGTCGATGAACTCTTCAAAGAAGCGGAGGCGAAGGAGGGAATTCTCCTTCCTTGTGATGAAGAGGAAATCAAGATTGACCAGCTCAAGGCTCTGGGAGAAGAAGCCCCCATTGTGCGGGTGGTTAACATGGTTATCCTCCAGGCTATTCGCTCCGGAGCCAGCGACATCCATATTGAACCTCAGGAAGAGCAGGTCCGGATACGGTTCCGGATTGACGGTATCCTCCAGGACATTACCTCCACCTCCATTAAAGTTCACCCTGCTCTGGTGTCCCGGATCAAAATTCTTTCCCGAATGAACATTGCCGAGCGACGTCTCCCCCAGGATGGCCGTTTTCAGGTGATGGTTGATAGCCGGGACATCGATTTCCGGATCTCATCCCTCCCCACCATCTTTGGAGAAAAAATCGTCATGCGGATTCTCGATAAATCCACCCTGCTTCTGGATCTCGACCACCTGGGGTTTGAACCGGAAGACCTGGACAAAATTTATCGCCTCATCCAGCACCCTTACGGTATGATTCTCCTCACCGGACCGACCGGAAGCGGCAAGACCACCACCCTCTATTCCGCTTTAAATTACATCAACAAACCCGATTTGAACATCATCACCATTGAAGACCCGGTGGAGTATCGCCTTCCGGGGATCAATCAGGTTCAGGTCAAGCCTAAAATCGGCCTCACCTTTGCCAATGCCCTCCGGTCCATTATGCGTCAGGACCCGGATGTCATCATGGTGGGAGAAATCCGGGACCGTGAGACTGCGGAAATCGCCATCCATGCTGCGCTCACCGGACACCTGGTCTTTTCTACCCTCCACACCAATACTGCTGCCGGAGCGGTGGTGCGACTCCAGGAAATGGGGGTAGCGTCTTACCTCATCTCTTCTTCGGTCATCGGCGTTATTGCCCAGCGTCTGGTACGGCGAATCTGCCAGTCCTGTAAAGTGGAATTCGAGGTGAAAGGGGCGATGGCCCAGGAACTCACTGCAGGGCAAGAGGAACGACTTATTCTCTACCGGGGAAAGGGCTGTAATTCCTGCAACCGGACTGGATACCGGGGGCGGATGGCAGTGAGTGAAGTTCTGATTATGGATGATGACCTCCGTCAGCTGGTGCTGCGCAACGCCATCGAAAAAGACATTACCGAGCTGGCCCGAAGTAAAGGAATGAAAACCCTCCGGGAAAACGCCCTGCGAAAGGTCCTGCAAGGCGTGACCACCCTGGAAGAAATGTATCGCGTGACCACCACTGTATAGGAGGGAAAAGATGGATTTCGACATTCGGGTTCTTTTGCAGGAAGTGGTGGAGAGAAAAGCCTCCGACCTCCATCTTACGGTAGGAATTCCGCCGGTTTTCCGGATTTACGGCCGGCTCACCTTTTCCGAGAAATATCGGCCCCTCCGTCCGCCCGATACTGAAGCTCTGGCCTGCTCGCTTTTAGGGGAAGAACGGTGGCAGCGATTCCTGAGAGAACGCGAAGCCGACTTTTCTCTGGGTCTTCCAGACCTGGGGCGCTTCCGCATCAATGCTTACTTCCAGCGTGGTTCCATAGGACTGGCCATCCGGGCTTTAAGTTACGTTATCCCTTCCATGGAAGAATTGTATCTCCCCAAAGAAGTCCTGCAGAAACTGGCTTTGCTTCCCCGGGGGTTAATCCTTGTCACCGGGCTGACCGGAAGCGGTAAATCCACGACGCTCGCTTCCATGATCGACTACATCAACGAGAACCGTTCCTGCCATATCATCACCATCGAAGACCCCATCGAGTACCTGCACACGCACAAAAAAAGCATCGTTAACCAGCGAGAAGTGGGGGGCGATACCCCCTCTTTCGAGAGTGCCCTGGTACATGCCCTGCGAGAGGACCCCGACGTGATTCTGGTGGGTGAGATGCGCAACCTCGAGACCATCGCTACCGCTCTCACCGCTGCGGAAACCGGGCATCTGGTGATGGCCACCCTCCACACCAATAACGCTCCTCAAACCATCGACCGCATCGTGGATGTCTTCCCCCCTCATCAGCAGACCCAGATTCGTATCCAGCTGGCTGGTGCCCTTCAGGGAGTGGTGAGTCAACAGTTATTACCTCTATCCGCCGGAAATGGCCGCATTCCCGCCATCGAGATCATGATTGCCAACAACGCCATCCGTAACCTCATCCGGGAAGGGAAAACCTACCAGATCTACAGCGTCATGCAGACTTCCCTAGCCGAAGGGATGATCACCATGGACCGGGCCCTCTTTGAGCTTTATAAAAGGGGTCTCGTTACCTGGGACGAAGTTTACGCCCGAGCTATCGACCCCAAGGAACTCTCCATCTGGAGGAGTCGATCCCGATGCCTGTCTACACCTACCGGGTTCGCGACCGTCAGGGGCAGCTGAGTGAAGGGAAAATCGAAGCCCAGAACGAAAAAGAAGCTCTGGCTCACCTCAAGGAACGGGGATTCTTCGTCACCTTCCTTTCCGAAGAAGGCGCTTTGACTTCCACCCGTAAGGAAACCACTCTCTTTTCGGGCCTCAAGGGTAGCCGGGTTAAACTCCAGGACCTGGCTAACTTTGCCCGGGGTATCGCTACCATGCTTGACGCCGGAGTGCTACTCCTCTCGGCTTTACGGAGTGTGGCAAGACAGGCCACCAACCTCAATTTTGCTACGACCATCGAGGAGATTGCTGCAAAAATCGAGCGTGGTTATTCGCTCTCCCAGGCTCTCGCCGACTACCCCAGAACCTTTAACCGGGTTTTTCTGGGTATGGTGCAATCGGGGGAAGCTGGCGGGAACCTCGACTGGACCCTGGGGAGACTGGCCGATTATCTCGAGTGGGAAAAGGACCTGCGGGACAAGATTCAGTCTGCTACCTATTATCCCATGATTCTTCTCATCGCTATGATTGCCGCCTCGTTCTTCCTAGTCTATTTCGTTTTCCCCCAGTTTGTGCTCCTGTTTGAAAGTTTCACCATTGAACTTCCTCTCATTACCAAGGTTGTTCTCGGTTTCATCCGCTTCGTGAACGCCAACTGGATTTTAGTCTATGGATCGCTTCTCGGAGCCATTCTCATCTTCTTCCTCTACATCATTTCCGAGAGAGGAAGAAAGTGGTGGGATCGAAGAAAATATCGCCTCCCCCTATTCGGAAAACTCCTCCATAAGCTCATCATTTCCCGCTTCTCCTGGATTTTGAACGGCCTCATCCGTAGCGGTATGCCCATGGTCCAGGCTCTGGAAGTCACCGCCACCGCTCTGGGAGACACCTATGTGGGGGGTATGACCCTCGAGATTGCTGAAAATATTCGCCGGGGAAGAAACCTCTCCCAGAGTATCGCCCAGTTCCCTTTCTTCCCCCCCGTGGTGGTCCAGATGGTGAACGTAGGAGAGGAATCGGGAAACCTGGAACTCACCCTGGGGAAAATCACCGAACTCTACGACAAAGAAATCGCTCTTTTTGTGGCCCGTATCTCTTCCACCATTGAACCGGTTTTGACTATAATAATAGGGATAGGAGTTTTCATCGTGGCCCTGTCGCTTTTTCTCCCCATCTTTGAAATTGCCTCCAAAGGCATGCAGGGGGGTGGGATGTAGAGAAAATTTGGCAAGATAATTCATCCTCACCGGTAAAGGGACATCTATTTTCAAGAAATTCTTTTTGGAGGTGACAGCATGAATCTTTCAGGAAGAAAGAAAAAGAGAGAAGAGGGTTTCACCTTAATCGAGCTCATTATTGTGGTAGCGATTATCGGTTTCCTGATGGCCATTGCGATTCCCCG
>Ga0209017_10000138_pt1 | contig 72459 bp, 61 predicted proteins | sample YNPBryunderm2012_FD_185812 | JGI IMG/M metagenome (GOLD analysis project Ga0209017, IMG submission 185812) | Anoxygenic and chlorotrophic microbial mat microbial communities from Yellowstone National Park, USA - YNP Bryant MS undermat 2012... ... | reverse complement strand
GCCCCTGACTTCCCGTTCTTGCTGCAGCTTCTTTCCTAAGCTTTCCATCGACCTAGTTAAATTTTAATTTAGGTTGCGGTTTCAGTCAAACGTTTTATTTAGAATCTTATTTTGACAAGAGCAAGACTGGATGACCTGACTCTTGAAGTTCTGGGTGAGCAGCTTTTTCCGCCCCGGGTACCAGGCCTTTTAGTTCAGATTCGGAGAAACCTGGAGACCGAAGTTACGCTGCCCAGAGTACCCGTGACCACTCCACCAGCATTCAACCAGATTATCTGCCCGAGATTTAGCGGACGAAGGATAAAGAGCTCTCGGGCAGCTCCCAGAGTTGAACCGACATAAATCGGGAAAATTTTTATGAGCAGAAACAGAATTAAAAGAGAAATCAGGCTGCCCAGCAATCCCAGAACAAACCCTTCTATAAGAAAAGGAATTCTAATAAAAGTGTTAGTGGCACCAACCAATCTTAAGATTTCGATTTCGTTCTTCCGGGCAAAGACGTTGAGTCTAACCACGTTGGAGATGATGAAGAACGAAGCCAGAATAAGGATACCACCCAGAAAAAAACCCACTGCTTTGACGATGCGGCTCAGGGAATCCATTTTTTCTACCCATTCCTGGTTGAACTGAAAGTCAACCACTCCCTTTAAGCTTTTTATGTGTTCCATGAAATGGACGATAGCAGACAGGTTGAGAATTTTTTCTTTCAATTTGACCTCAAAGGCGGGAGGAAAGGGATTGGTCTTCAGGTTGTCAAGAATGTCCTTAAGCTCGGGAAAATTTTGGGAGAAGCGACGCAGGGCATCTTCAGAAGAAACATAAGTTACCTGGTCTACCAGCTCGGAAGCCAGAATCCGGGCTTTGATTAATTCCAGCTCTTCTGGCTTCAGCTTCTTATCCAGAAAAAAGGAAATGGCCAGGTTATTGGAAAGTTGCTGGCCGAGATGGGTCAGGTTATTGGATAAAGCCAGGAAAATTCCAATTACCAGAAAAGAAAAACCGATGATTAAGGTCGAAATCAGGTTGCGGCCTCGAAATGACCAGAGGTTGCTGGCCGCCGCCTTGATCAGATACCAGAGTTGTCTGAAAATCATTTCTTAATTTCCCGACCGATGATTTTCCCTTTTTGGAGAAAGAATATTTTGTCTCCAAAATGGCGGATCAGTTCCCGGTCATGACTGCCAATGATGACCGTGGCTCCCTGTTTGTTAATTTCCTTAAAGATAGTCATAATCTCAAAAGCCAGTTCCGGGTCAAGATTGCCAGTTGGCTCATCAGCCAGCAGAATTTTTGGATTGTTGACTATCGCTCTGGCAATGGCCACGCGCTGCTGCTCGCCGTAAGAAAGTCTCTGAGGAAAATCCCACATTTTATTATGCAGATTTACCTGACGGAGAGCATTGAACACCCGGCGACGAATTTCTTTGTAAGGAAGACCCAGAACTTGAAGGGGAATGGCCACGTTCTCAAAGACTGATAGATGAAACAGCAATCGGAAATCCTGAAATACTATCCCCATGGTCCGGCGCAGTTTGTATATTTTATGGTCAGGTATTTTTAGGATATTGACCCCGTCGATTAAAATCTGACCTTCGGTCGGCAATATTTCCCGGAAGATTATTTTCAACAAAGTGGTTTTCCCGGAGCCGCTGGGACCGGTGATAAAGCAAAAATCTCCGGTGTTGATTTCTAAAGAAACATCGGATAAAGCCCAGTGTGGTTTTTGGTACTGCTTCCAAATGTGATAGAGTTCAATCATTAAAATTCAACAGCAATTTTTTTATTTTTTGGTCAGCCGGTCCAGAGCTTCCTTTAGCAGGACCTGGGCTTTTTTCGGCTCAGCCTTTCCTTTACTGGCTTTCATCACCTGGCCCAGCAAAAATCCCAGAACCTGAGCTTTTCCCTGAAGATACTGGCTGACCGGTCCCTGGTTGTTTGACAGAACCTCCTCGATGATAGTCATAAGAGCCTGGTCATCAGCGATGGGCTTAAGGTTCAGCTTTTCTATTATTTTGTTCGGGTCTATTATTGATTTAATTTCTTTTATGAGCTCAGTTTCTTCAGTAATTACTACCTTATTCTTTTCCTCTTTTTCCATTTTTTCTAATTTTATTTTTTCTGCTTGCTCGAGCATTTCCGGGAAAACTTTTTCTTTGGCCATGGTCATAGTGATGGTCTGGTTTTCAACCAGCTTAATTAGTTCAGCCAGAGATTCTGGCGGAACGGGGAATTCTTCTATGGTCAGATTTTTTTCTTTCAAATACTGCAAAACTTCTCTCATTATCCAGTTGCTGGCTTGCTTCGGGTTTCCGGTTGCTCTGGCTGTGACTTCAAAATAGTCGGCCAGTATTCGGCTGGTGGTCAGCACTCTGGCATCATAAAGGGGGAGCTGGTATTCCCGGACAAAGCGGTCAATTTTTTCCTGGGGAAGTTCGGGTAGGCTGGCAGCCACTTCTCTGACCAGGTCTTCGGAAATCAGGAGAGGTGGCAGGTCCGGGTCAGGGAAATAGCGGTAGTCATGAGCTTCTTCCTTGGTTCTTTGAGGGACTGTCTGGCCGGCTGAAGCGTCCCAGCCCCGGGTTTCCTGGACGATTTTTTCCCCTCGCTCCAGCAGGGTAATTTGACGGCTGGCTTCGTATTCCAGAGCCCGGGCCAGAAATCTGAAGGAATTAAGGTTCTTGACTTCAGTCTTTATTCCAAATTCTGTGGAGCCAGCCGGTCGGACAGACAGATTAGCATCGCAACGCAAATTCCCCTCTTCCATATTACCGTCGCAAATTTGCAGGTACTGCAGCAGAGTCCGGAGATTCTGGACAAACTCAACTGCTTCTTCAGCTGAGCGCAGGTCGGGCCGGCCGACAATTTCCAGGAGGGGAAGGCCGCAGCGGTTAAAGTCAAGGTAGGTTTTCTCCGCTGAATCTAGAAAGCCTTCATGAAGAGATTTTCCGGCGTCTTCTTCCAGATTGATTCTTTCAATCCCCACGATTTTTTTCTGTCCGTTTACTTCAATTTCTAAATATCCGTTTTCGGCTACGGGCAGATGATACTGGGTTATCTGATAACCCTTTGGCAGGTCAGGATAAAAATAATTTTTGCGGCTGAAAAGAGATTTCAGGTTGATTCTGGCTTTAAGAGCCAGGGCCAGCTTGACTGCCATCCGGACAGCTTCCTGATTAATAACCGGCAGGCTTCCTGGCAGTCCCAGGCAAACAGGGCAGGTCAGACTATTAGGGGTTTTTCCGAATTCAGTGCTGCAGCGACAGAACAGTTTAGTCCTGGTCTGAAGTTGAGCATGAATTTCCAGGCCGATAACAGTTTCGTATTTCATGGCAAAAAGGAAATGATTATAACACAAATCCGCTGCTGGTAAAAAAGCTGTTTAATTCAGCGGAAGTGCTGGTGATTATCTGGCAAAAAGAAACATAAACCAGCCAAATGCCAGAGAGGCAACCGTCATTATTAAAAAAAGTGCAAGTCCATACCGTAGACGGGCTTTCAGATTATCTCGTCGGATGAGTGACAGGGTAAGAGAAACCAGAAAAGCGTACAGGACCATGGTGAAAAGATGGCTTTCCAGGATCATTTTTTCTTCCCCCTGGCGATATCCCAGGCATCCAGAGCTACCAGATAATTCAACAGCCCGGCTCCCGCTAAATAAGCTGTTCCGAACTCAAAAGAGACTCTTTCCAGCTCTCCCAAACCTATAGGCAAAAACCTTGAAAGAATGTAGAGCAAACCATTTCCCAGGTCTGAGAAAAAAGCCAGTAAAGTTAACGGATTCTCAGCCTGCAGGGAGTATATTTTCCCGCCCATAACCAGTCCCATCAATGACATCAACCCGATGGAGACAAAAAGAAGCAAGCCTCTCCAGTATTTTTTTAAATAGATATGGCCAAGACCCGGGACCAGCCAGCCCAGAAAACCAGCCGTCAAAGCTTTTGTTTTCATCAGCACTTATCTTAAAATAAAACCAATGATTGTTCAAGTAAAAAGCGAAAATATTTATTAGCCAGATGTTGGTTGACAGTGGTTTTCGGAGTAAAATCTGAGAATGCCGGAATTACCTGAAGTTGAAACTATAGTCAGAGGTCTAAACCCTCTCTTAAAAGGAAAAAAGGTCAGGGATTTCTTTTTTTTGTCTTCACATCTATGGTTCAGGCAGCCCTCTAGCCTGAAGCCTGATGATTACCGGGCAAAAGTTATCAGGTCGATCAGGCGCCGGGGCAAGATGGTCATTTTTGAGTTTGAAGAAGGGCTGGGGTTACTGGTTCATCTGAAGATGACCGGACAGCTCTATCTCGCTGAAAAACACCTGCCTGTGGACAAACATACCCATGCCCGGATGACCTTTTCTGACTTCAACCGGGAGATTCGCTTTCGAGATGTTAGAAAATTTGGTTTTTTGAGCTGTCTCCAGCTCGAAGAGATTGAGAAGAAGTTGAATTCAGAGCTTGGGCCGGAGCCGCTCCAGATAGATTTTCCAGTCTTCCGGAGACTGCTGCGAAGGCATGGACAGAAAAGGATCAAAGGCTGGCTGCTGGACCAGAAAATTCTGGCTGGAATAGGCAACATCTATTCAGATGAAATTCTGTTTAGGGCTGGTTTCCACCCCGAGCGAAAGGCAGCCAGTCTGTCTGAACTGGAGGCCAGGCGTCTTTTCAAAGTCATGAAGAAAGTTCTCAAGCGAGCTATTGAGTTAAAAGGTTCATCGGTCAGTGATTATGTGGACTTCCAGGGTGAAAAAGGTGGCTATCAGCAAGAACACCAGGTTTATGATCGAGAGGGTGAGCTCTGCCGTCGTTGCCGGAAAGCTACCATCAGACGGCAGAGAATCTGCGGCCGCAGCTCTTTTTATTGCCCGAAATGCCAAGTCTAAACTGGAGAGATGAAGTTTTAGAGCCAATCCTGATTGAAAAAATAGGTCTATTGGGTTATATTTAACTCTAAATAGTGGCTGCCCCTGTAGCTCAGTATGGATAGAGCAAGGGATTCCTAATCCCTGTGTCGCCAGTTCGAGTCTGGCCAGGGGCACCAGATGAAATGGTCATGAGGGGGATAGGAATCATCGGTAGATTCACCTTAAAAGGTGATAAAATTGCCATTTTAGTGTTTTATTAGTTATGATTGAGAAAAAGGAAATTTAAAAAGAGAGGACTAAAGATGAACAGAGTGATTCTATTGGACTTTGAGGATAAGGATAAGGAATATTTTGAGCAAGAAAATATCGATACCTTTCTTATTCACACTTCTGATTTTGCCAGTCTGCCGGCCATTCTGCCCGAAGCTAAAACCATTTTCTATCAGATGAACTGGCCGGTAGAGAAAGAAGTTTTACCGGCCGGGCTGGCTGAAAAAATCCAGGAGATGGTTAATTCGGGCACCAGAGTAGTTTGTTTTGTGGGCAAGGGCCATCTGTACCAGCTTACCGGAGTCATAGGTGCCTATCCTGATATTCATTTTCAGGAAATGACCCCGGGGGAGAGTTTGCTGGTTAACCCGGAAATGCCTTTTAAGCTTCTTTTTGATAGATTCTCTGAAAATATCGCTTTCATATACAAATTACTCCCCAATTCTTTCGGGGCAGATATCTGGGAAGTTCCGATGGCCTTAAACGAAAGCTGCAGGATTGTGGCTAAAAGTCTGGACGGGGTGCCAGTTTCTTTAATTCTTAAAAAGGGAAGGGGATTTATCTGGTTGCTGCCCTGGTTCGGTCAGAATAACATCAGGGTAGCCGACTTTATCGTCAAGGATGTTTTTCCGCTGATGGAATTACGGGGAAAGGAGGCTGGTCCGATGGATTGGATTGATAAAGAGGAATACCTATTTCCGGAAATCAAGAAGCTGTTTCTCCAGAAGGAAGAGGAGAAGAAAAGGTTTGAGGAAAGAATCAGGGAGCTGGATGAAAAAATTAAGACCCTGAGAGAAACCCAGCAGGAAGAGTTCAACCGCCTTCTGAAAGCCGAAGGCCGAGAACTTAAGGAAGCTGTTAGCCAGGCTTTCAAATACCTTGGCTGGGGCAAAGTGGTGGATGTGGACGAATACTGGAGGAACGTCATAAGGAATAAAGAAGAAGACCTGTGGCTGATAGAAGATACCAGTCAGCCAATTGAGGTTTGTTTGCGCAAAGAATTTCTGATTCTGGTTGTAGTCCGCAGCAGCAAAAACTGGGCTACCGACGATGATTGTATTCTCCTTCAGAGGTTCAAAGGGCGGAGAATGCAGGAATTTGATAACACCAGAATGAAAGCTATCCTGGCGGGTAATTATTTTTGCCTTCAGGAAGCCAAACTTAGGAACAATCCCTTTTCTCAGCATCAAGTTGAAGAGGCCGAAAAGGATGGTAACGGACTGTTAACAACTTACGAGCTTTTTAAGGCTGTCAAGGCTGAAAAGGAGGGTTTGATTACCAAAGAAGAGATAAGAAAACAGCTTAAGGAAAAAACTGGACTAATCCAGTTTACCTATTAGTCCTCCCAAATCCTAACATTAATCAGGCTGGCCCAGACCTCATTCATCTTCCTGGGCTTGGAATTCACTGGAAATTATGATAAAAAATGTCCTTAAGGAGCGAAGATGAAAAGAACTGAAAGGAAACAGCTGAAAGAGAACGAGCTGGCCACTGGTTTGAGCCGCTTTGTAAAATGGGTCAGAGAACATGAAAAGCAGTTCATGGCCCTGGCTTTAAGTCTGGTAGCCATCCTGATTGTAGTGGTTTTGGTCAGGCTGGTAATCGATTATCAAAAGAGCCGCGAAGCCCGGTATCTCAGTGAAGCTTTAACTCTGAGAGCTGAGTTGGACCAGAAACCGGAAAACCTGACCAGGCTTGAAAGTCTGGCTAAAAAAACCAGGTACGGCCGGATAGCCAGTCTGGTTCTGGCAACTTATTATATGGAGAGAAATAATCTGGAGAGGGCTGAAGAGCTTCTGCTCCAGGTTAAAGACAAAGGTCGGGACCTGGTTCATTATCAGATTCTTGACCTGTATGCTCAGCTTCAGGTAAAACGTGGTTCCTATGACCGGGCAGTGGAAATTTATCAGCAGATAGTTAAAGAGAAGCCAAAAGTTTATCCGCTGGATGTGGTTAGATTTCGGCTGGCTGATTCTTTAGAAAAAAAGGGTGACCTGAACCAGGCAGCGGAAGTTTACCGTCAGCTACAGAATGAATATCAGAATACCTACTATGGATATCAGGCTGCTCTGAAGGCTATGCAGCTTGATTCCTCCAGGAGAATAGAATGATCTCCTTGTTTCTTGAAAGAGCAGGATTATAATAGGATTTGAGATAATAGAAAGGAGGAAGTTATGGCGTATAAGATTACTGAAGATTGTATTAACTGCGGTGCCTGTGAGCCTGAATGCCCCAATCAGGCTATTTCCCCGGGAGATGAACGTTACGAAATTAACCCTGACAAGTGTACTGAATGTGTTGGCTTTTTTGACGAACCGCAGTGTGCGGCAGTTTGCCCCAGCAACGCCTGTGTTCCTGACCCTGACCATAGGGAAAGCCGGGAAGAACTGGAAGCCAAGGCCAGAAGGCTTAAAGGCAATTAATCAGCTTAGTTTTAAGAACGGGAGCGGGCTAGCGCTCCCTTTTTTTTCTAAAAATTAAATATGGCTACAGGCAAAAGGTGGGTTAATTATGTTCTCTTTATCCTGACGGTAATCTCCACTTTTTTTGTTGGGTTTCTCTGGGCTATAAATTATCTCTTTGCCGACCAGAAACTTGAAGAAATTTCTAACTTAATTGGCTGGCAGCTCATATTTAACCCGGTTCTGGTCAGGCTCAGTTTGATCTATTCAGTATCTTTACTGGTAATTCTTCTTGGACATGAGCTTGGACATTATCTAACCTGCCGGCGCTATGGTATCCAGGCCAGTCTACCCTTTTTCATTCCGGCTCCAAATCTGATAGGTACTCTTGGCGCTTTTATTAAGATAAGGTCTTCTTTCACCAGACGGGAACAGCTATTTGATATCGGAGCCAATGGACCACTGGCCGGTTTTTTTCTATCAGTTCCATCACTCTTTTTCGGACTCCGCTTATCCAGAATAATTCCAGCTCTGCCAAGAGAAAGTTCCATCTTATTCGGTGAACCGCTGCTTTTAAAAATATTTGTCAGGTTGATTTTCGGACCAGTATCAGAAGGTCAAGATCTGATTCTCCACCCTCTGGCCGTAGCCGGCTGGGTAGGTTTGCTAGTAACCTCTTTTAACCTGTTTCCCATCGGACAGCTTGATGGCGGGCATGTTTTCTACGCTCTTTATGGAGAGAAAGCCAGAAAACTGTCTCTATACGTCATCTTGGCCCTGGTTGTCCTCGGTTTCTTTTTCTGGGCTGGCTGGTTGGTCTGGGCTTTACTGGTCTATCTTTTAGGTCATAAACACCCGGACATTCTGGCCGGAAAAACTCCACTTGACATAAGAAGAAAAGTTGCGGCATGGCTCCTGCTGGTTGTTTTCATACTGTCTTTCATACCAGCTCCGGTTTCCGGGAGCAGTCTTCGCGATTTTTTCCGATAAAAGAATGGAGTTTGGGGTTCCAGATAAAAGATTTTCACAATTTTTGTGGAAAAGGTTGTGAAAAAGTCCGGGGAAAATGTAATTTATTCGTTTGAATTTATTAGATTTACAACAATGTGCACAATAATTGGTCAGTGGAAAAATTATCCGCTAAGGCTTGCCAAATGCTGGTTATATAGATAAATTTAGAAGAGACCTTAAATGCAGGAAAAAAGCTTCAAAGAGGTAGAATTAAAATTCAACCAGTTGCGGAAACAGTTCCTTCGGGGGGAGCTGACCCGGGAGCAGTTTGCAGGTTTTCTTAAGGAATTGAGGTTGCTTGACAGAGAGGGCCGCTGCTGGATGCTTGGAGCTCAAAGCGGCAAATGGTATTATTATGACGGTAAAAACTGGATTCAATCAGAACCACCGGATAATGGTCGAGACCGCATAATATGTCCCGATTGCCATTATCAAAATGCCCCCGAGACCAGAACCTGTGAGCGGTGTGGAGCAATTCTGGTCGTGACTTCAACAAAAATTGCCTGTCAGCATTGTGGCAGTTTGATTTCAATGAACCTCAATGTTTGTCCTTTCTGCGGGCAGCCGGTCAGTTTTATAATTACTGAAAGACTGGATGGAAGCCAGAAAAAATCAAAGGAGCCGGCCGGTCGGATTACTGCTTCAGACATGGTTTATTTAAGTTCAGTGGACCAGAAAACTTTTCTCTTGTTCCTGGGTGGTCTGGGAATATTCATCGGGATTCTATTAGGCTTGCTGGTGGGCTCGACTGCCTTTTTTCCTGGCTTGGTTTCGGTTCTACCCGATTTCCTAAAAGAAATGCAGGGCAAATTGATTGGCGGGTTGGTGTTTAGCTTCCTTGGTGGAGTTCTGGGTTTTCTGCTGGGGGCAATTTCTGGTTTTATTCTGGCTATACTATTCAATTATTCCATTTATTTTTTTGGGCGGCCAGGATTCAGATTAGAAAGGGTCAGGAAAAAGGTTGAAACTAAGTAGCTATTCCAGTTTGTCTCCTGTCTTCAGAGAGAGCTTTTAATCCGGTTTAAGGCGTAGGCTATCTGACCTAAAGAGAGAGATTCATCACCTGGCGAGTAGAAGACTGGCCTTAAAACCTCAAAACCGTTCTTTTTTAGGCTTCTCTCCACATTTTCTGTCAGAATTCGATTAAGAAACACCCCTCCAGTGATAACCACAGTTTTTATCCCGTATTCTTTCCTGGCTAGGAGAGCCATACGATTGATGACTTCCACCAGAGTCAGATGAAACTTAAGGGCAATGGTTTCTTTTTTGACTCTTTTTTTAAGGTCAAAAACTATTTCTGATATAGCTGGAGAAAAGTCAATTCTGCAAGGAAGAAAATCTGTTTTAAGGTCATAATCGTATAGCTGCTTTCTTTTTAATAGAGCAGAAGAGGCGGCGGCTTCCAGCCGGGAAGGAGCTTCAGCTTCATACTCCACCCTCTGAGGGGCCAGTCCGCAGATGAAAGATACAGCGTCAAAAAGACGTCCTGCGCTGGAAGTAAGCGGGCTGTTGACCCGGTTTTCTATCATTTTAACTACCATTTCCAGCCTGCCGGGCGGAACTGACTGAAGCGACCTGATTTCGGGAAATTGACGGCCAAAAGCCTTTATAAGATAGGAAACGGCCATGCGCCAGGGCTCTTTTGAAGCGGCGTCGCCTCCAGGAAGTGGCAGGTAATCGAAATGGGCCAGTCGCTGGTAACCTGAATAATCAGCTACCAGAAACTCACCTCCCCAGGCCTGACCATCGGCGCCATAGCCAAAACCATCAAAACTGACCCCTAGGAATTTCAGCCCAGGCCGAACCTGATGCTCAACGAGAGGTGCCAGGCTGTGAGCAAAGTGATGCTGAACCCGAAAATGAGTAATTTTTAATTCTTCAGCCAGCCGGCTGCTTCTGAAATCGGGATGTAAGTCGCTAACTACCACTTCCGGCTTGAAACTGAACAGCTTTTTAAGATGAGCGAGGGTTTCTTCAAAATAACAGAAGTTCTGATAGTCATCAAGGTCGCCCAGGAATTGAGAAGTTACTATGTAGCCATTCTTGTATATTGAGATGGTATTTTTAAGCTCGCCTCCCACGGCTAAAATCTGAACTGATGATTGCAATTCCATCGGGACGGACTGGGGGAAAGGAACAAATCCACGGGCTCGCCGAAAGAAAAGCGGCCGGTTATTAACTATCTTCATCACTGAATCATCAGCTCTCATGGCGATTTCCCGGTTGTGGGTAAGAAGGTAGTCGCAGAGTTCAGGTCCGATAAATCGGTCATCTTTGATTATGGGTGCATCTTTGAGGTTTGAACTGGTGGCCACTATCAGGGGTATTTCCTGAAGGAGCAGATGATGCAGTGGAGTATAGGGAAGCATAATCCCCACAGAATCAAGCTCTGGAGCTATCCCGGCCAGTTCTTTCTTCTTTTTCAGGAGAACAATTGGTCGGTAGGGTGAAGTTAACCATTTTTTTTCAACTCCGCTGAGCAAAGCCAGGTCTTCAACCACCTTCAGGTCCCGGGCCATAAGGGCCAGGGGTTTAGTTTGACGATTTTTTATTCGGCGTAATTTTTTGATAGCTTCTGAGCTGGTGGCATCAGCTACTAAATGGAAACCTCCGAGCCCTTTAATAGCCAGAATCTTACCTGCCTTTATGAGCCTGACGGCTTCTTTCAGGTCACTGGAAATGGTCTTTCTGGTTCTGGCCTCAATTATTTTTATTTTCGGTCCGCAGGCGGGGCAGGCTATGGGCTGGGCGTGGTAACGGCGGTCCCGTGGGTCCAGGTATTCATGGCGGCAAGCGAGACACATCTTGAAGTTGGCCATGGTGGTTTTAGCCCGGTCATAAGGTAGAGCTCTGACTATGGTATAGCGTGGCCCACAGTTGGTGCAGTTGGTAAAAGGATATTGATATCTTCTTTCTCTAGGATTTTTAATTTCCTCCAGACAATCCCGGCAGGTAGATATGTCCGGAGAGATAAAGACAAAAGATTCTTCCTGACTGGAATGGTCGATGGAAAAATCCTTGAGCCCTTTGGGCTTAACTTCTATCCAGTCAATCGATTCTATCCTGGCTAATGGGGGAGCGCCGGTCTTTAATTTTTTGATGAAATTATTCAGCGAGTGCTGTCCGTTCTCCAGAAAAATTTCTACTCCTTCGCCAACATTTCTAACATAACCAGAAAAACCCAGGGAAGTTGCCAGCCTGTAGATAAAAGGTCTAAACCCAACCCCCTGAACTGTACCTCTGACTATCAGACGGAAAGCTTTCTGGTCCATCTCAGCGCGGTCTCAGACTATAAAGACAGCCGCAGTAATTCTGCCGGTAAAGGCCAAATTCCCGGCTCAGGCGGACACTTTGGTTAAAACCGTCTTTTTTCTTAAAGTCTGCTTCCAGAAATTGAAGGCCGTACTTTCTGGCAGTCATCCGCCCGATTCTGTTGAGAACCGATGAGTTCTTCCAGGGACTGATACTCATTATGGTGGTAAACAGCGGAATACTCAATTCCCTGGCCTGCCGGGCGGTGCGGTCCAGCCTTAAAGCAAAACAGAGATTACAGCGCCGACCTTTTTCTGGCTCATTCTTGAATTTCTCGGTCAGGCGGAACCAGAGCTCTGGTTCGTAAACTCCTTCAATCAGCTGGAAACCGAGGTGTTTAGCTACTTTTTTGGTTTCTTCCAGGCGGAGATGAAATTCTTCTTCAGGGTGAATGTTGGGGTTATAGAAAAACCCAGTTACAGAATAGGAAGATTGAAGTAAGTTAACAACATACAGGGCGTCGGGGGCACAACACAGGTGAGCCAGGATTACTGGTTTACAGTCCATGCTCTTATTGTAGTCTGGAGAAAACTTCAGGTAAAGGTCTGACTAGAGCTTTTCTATATCTTGCTTTAGCTTTTTTATCCTTTCATTGGCCCGGTCTAACTGAAAATATATAAAGGCCAGGTCTTCCCGGTCGGGCCTTAATCTATAAACCACCTGTCCGATTGTCTGGTGGTGGGGTGCCAGTAATTCATCGGTGGCCAGGATGCTTTCCTGAATTTCCTGCCGGGTTTTTTCCAGAGAGGAAATTTCAGTTTCAATTTCTTCCAGTTTGCTTTTTGGTTTATCCTGGCCAGCCTCTGAATTTAATAGCCTTCTTTTCTGAAGCTTTAGAATTTCTAATCGACGGTAAACTTGATGCCACTCGGCCTGGAGCCGGCAATTTTTCTCTTCCAGAGCCCTTATCTCTGAAGCTATTTCCTCAATTTCCGGGAGGTCGGGCCATTTAAGAGAGCTAAGTTCACCCAGCTGTCGCAGTAGCTCAGTCTTCTTTTGTTCTTCTTTTTTAAGGTAGACCTGAAGACGAAGGCGGTGTAATCGCCTTCTCGGTCTGGCCATCAGATAGCTCAGCTTTTGCCGGAAATCTTTGTTTTGAAGAAAATTGATGAAAATTAGCAGTAAGATAAGGCTGAGGAGAAGATAAAAAACCCAGAAAGGCAATCCGCCCTGCTTTGCCCCGGCTACTTGAAGCAAGCTGAGGTGGTTAGGAGATAGTCCCTCCACTATTTGTTTTCCTTGCCCTTGAAGAATGAACGCAGTCTATTATTTACTACAGGATTGCTTTCTTTTTCAACCTCTTTTTTTTCCAGGGGCCGTAAGGGGCGGTTTGAGGTCTGATAATTGGTGATTGCCCATTCTATTAAATGGAGAGCAGCCGGTAGATTTTCCTGAAAGACACTGTCAATATCCTGTTCTGAATTAAGGAATCCGCCCTGAAGGCGGTCCAGAGGTGGCAATTCTATGGTAAAAGCAGGGATTCCAAAATAACCGTAGGCCCAATCAGTAAAATCCCCGTTGGTCAGGTACAGAAGTGAAGAAGCTCTTCCTACCTCGTAGAGGCGACCGTTTACCCTAAAGATTAAATCAGCCATTTCAGAAGCTAATTGCTGGAGCAGGGGTTCAATTGGAGTAGGCTGGTTAATATATCCCCATGGATAGAGAATTGCCTGAGAATAGCTGTGATAGGAAATGGCCGCCGAAAAATTTCGGTTGCTGAAAAGATTTCTTATGGATTCAACCTCCGGCTCAGAAAAGGGATAAGCCCCCCGGTAGGTACCTGAAGCAGGTTCAGGACTGGAACCCAGGTTGTCGTAAGCCCAGCGGTATGAATAATTGCGGTTCAGGTCTACTCCGTAAGAACCGTCAAAATTAAAACGGCGGTTTTTCCGCCACAAACGGTAGTTGATTATTGAATATTCCAGCCCATCAGGGTTAAGAAGGGGAACTATCCAGATTTCCGAAGAATCAACCAGGAGCTTTATCCTTTCATCCTGGTGGTAGTTTTCAAGAAGGTATCTAGCTAAAAGAAACGGAACTTCAACCGATATCCATTCTCTGGCGTGATGGCAGCCGATGAAGGCCAACCGGGGTTCATCCTCTACCAGACCAGGGTTATCACTTATTTTCAGGGCCAGGATTTTTCGGTTTTCCAGACTCTGACCCAGAGTGTAAAGCCGGCAGATGTTCTTGTAGCGGCTGGCCAGTGTCTTGAGTTCAGAATTCAATTCCTGATAAGAATGATAAGCCCCGTTTAATCCCCCCAGAGTATGGAGTTTTCTGACATTCGGCTCCGAGAGAAGCGATCTTATAAGATTGTTTTCAGCAGTGTAAATAAATCCGGCCTTCTCAATTTCTTCCAGGTCTTTTTTCTTCACCAAAAAATAAGCCTTGTTTCTGTAAACCATCAGAGGATCAACCTCAAATCTTAATCTGAAAGAATGAAGATCAGTCGACGGACTAAGAGAGATTAACTGGATTGGCTTGTTCTCAACTCCCGAAGGGGATATTGCCAGGCTTAATGTTAGAATTAAAATAACCAGAAATAGAGGCCAGGAGATAATTTTTTTTCTGCCTGAGAGCACCTTTAGCCTCCAATTTTCATTTTCTTCCCTGATGAAAGACCAGAGTAAGCGAGATTTTCTGGGTTTTCAGGTTTCTGCCGGAGCCTTTTTCCAGGCCAAGAGCCGTGGCAAATAGAAAAGATATCCGCTCGTTGCCTAAACCTGAGCCAAAGGTAAGATAATAATAAGTGGTGGGAGTATCGGTAATCGGCTGGGGGTCAAGACAAAATCCGAGGTAATAAGGAGAAGACCAGTTCCGGCCGAGAAATTTAAACTCGGTCCTGTATTCAACTCCAGAACTCAACCTGAGAATATTTCTGAAGTTCCGGGGCTGAGTCTCCCCGAAATATTCGAAGGAATAGGAATTCCAGTGCAGATAGGTGGCTTCCAGATAATAGTTAAGGTTAGGTTTCAGGATCAATTTTGTGCCGATACCTGAACTGAATGGCCTTTTTATCCGGTCGGAGGATTGAGCCGGAATTTCTATTCTGGTGAGAGGTGTTGTATAGCTCAGCAGGCTGTGCCCGGCAGCTCTAAAAATAGTTGAAGGTGTAAGGCTAAACCCGAACTCCAATCTCTCGCTTAATCTATAGTTCACCCCGAAGACAGGGTAAAAGCCCTTTGTTTTCTGATAACGATAATCGCTCATTTCAATTTGGTCTGGAGGCCATTTTTCTTCAAGGTTTCTTTCAATGAAGCCAGAATTCCAGACCAGGCTTAGTCCGAGGCTGAGCTGCGGGCTCAGCTGCCTGGCCACAGAAAGCGCATATCTGGTCTGGGTCCCTATCTGCCAGATTTTTAACTGACGCAGAGTTATCCCGCCCTGAACATAGCGATAATCAAGCGGAGGCCGCCCGAAATTTTCGGCAGCAGCCAGCGCGACAGATATAACCAGTTTACGGAAGCGATAGGAAAAACTTATGAAATCGGGTCTGAAATATCGGAAAGTGAGGTTTTCGGAAGTGGTCAGCACGCCAGTGTTAACTAACCAGTAGCGGAAAAGCTGGGTCTGATTAAAACTCAAGTTCAAGCTGAGCCGGGAAACTGAAACTTTGCAGAGGGCTGCCGGGTTGCTGAAGAGCAGATGACCGGTCTCAGGCGACAGGATTTGACTGAAGCCCGTCCCAAGGGAAGGGGCTGGGAACGGACCCGTTAGATTCCAGCTGCCTGTGGGAGCTTCCTCTGTATACTGACCCGTCTCAGATTGGGCTCTAATTCCTCCAAAAAGTGAAAAGAAAAAAAGCCAACCCACAATGATTTTAGCTGAAAATATTCGAAAGATTTTCATCACCTTTTCGCCTTGGTATTTTACCACTTTATTTTTAATCGCGAAATTGCTATTATAGACAGAAATTCAGGGTGTAGAAATGGTTAAGAAGGACAAAAAAGTTAAAATCAGAAGTATAGGCATTTCTCTTCCGGAGAGAGTTCTGACCAATGCCGACCTGGAAAAGATGGTTGATACTTCCGACGAGTGGATAACCACCAGAACCGGAATTAAAGAAAGAAGGATAGCGGAGGACCATCAGGTTACTTCTGACCTGGGAGCCGATTCGGCCAGAATGGCTCTGGAAAGAGCCGGACTTAAGCCGGAAGAGGTGGACCTTATTTTGGTGGCTACCAATACTCCAGATACTATTTTCCCTTCCACCGCCTGCTGGGTGCAGAAAAAGCTTGGTACCAGAGAAATGGCCGCTTTTGACCTTCAGGCCGGATGCACTGGCTTTCTCTACGGGTTGATTGTAGCCGAAGGGTTGATTTTAAGCGGTACCTGCCGTCGGGTGATGCTCATAGGGGTGGATATTCTTACCAAAATAACCAACTGGGAAGACCGTAATACCTGCGTTTTGTTCGGTGATGGGGCTGGAACCTTTATTCTGGAAGAAAGCCAGGACGACTCCGGATTGCTCTCTCACTATTGGGGAGCGGAAGGAGCCTTGGGTGAGTTACTGATGCTGCCGGGCGGTGGGACTCTTTATCCAGCCAGCGAGAGTACTGTGAAAGAAAAAAGGCACTACATTTATATGAAAGGCAACGAGGTCTTCAAACACGCAGTCAAACGGATGGGAGAAGCTGTGCTGGAGGGACTGAAGAAAGCCGGGCTGGAAAAAAATCAGGTGGATTATCTCATACCCCATCAGGCCAATCTCAGGATTATAGAAGCCACGGGAGAAAGGATGGGGTTATCTAATGATAAAGTGGTGGTTAATGTTGACCGCTATGGAAACATGTCAGTAGCTACCATCCCTGTTGCTCTTTATGAGCTTGAGCAGGAAGGCAAGCTGAAAAAGGGACAGATAATAGCCATGGTAGCTTTTGGAGCCGGGTTTACCTGGGCTTCGGCGATCTATCGCTGGTAAAATCACCCCGAATTTAAGGGTATCCCAATTTTTCTCAATATTACCGCTGAGCGGGAAAAGCTAATTCTGTCCTTAATTAAAGTTATCAGTCTTATCCAGGTCTCAATCAATCATGTTCCCGGTTCAGCTCTTCGAAAATCCTGACTAGGTCTTTTTTATCCAGCTTTCCCACATGTTTATGTCTGATGTTTCCTTTTTTATCGATGAAAATAGAGGTGGGAATGTACTGGCCTGGCTTAAAAGCTGCTACTATTTCCCGTCCAACCAGGGAAACCGGATAGTTTATCCCGGCTCTGATGACAAAGTTCTGCAGTTCGGATTCGGGCAGGTCGTCAACTGAAAAACCCAGGATTTCCAGACCTTTATCCTTTAGCTCGGAATAAGCTTCTATAAAATCTGGAATTTCTGCCCGGCAGGGAGGGCACCAGGTTGCCCAGAAGTTGACCAGAATTACTTTTCCCAGGAGTGAATCAAGATTGATTTCTCGACCATCCAGAGTTCTTATCTCAAAATATGGAGCGGGCTCGCCCGAGGCAAGAGGACCTGGTTGTCTCTGGTCCAATTTTTTATCTTTACAGGCTGCCCCAAATAAAATTAGGGCAAGGGAGATGATAATTAAGAGCTTTTTCATAGTATTTGTCTCCACTCAATTAATTTTCTGAAAGTCTGGTTGTAAATTTTACAGACCACAGTGTTTCAAAATTTTTTCATATCGGGAATCAACTTCTTTCTGAATCATCTCTATCTCGTCTTCTTTTAAGTGTCGGAAACGGCCTTGAAGCTTCAGGTATTCGACAATCGGCTTTCTTTCTTTGACTTTCAGGTTCATGGTCCATTTTTCGCCATTTTCTATCTCAAATAGCGGGAAGTAGCCCGTTTGAACCGCCAGTCGGGCTAATTTAATGGTATCCTCGGGGCGGCTTTTCCAGCCTGCCGGACAGGGAGCGAAAACGTGGATAAACCTGGTTCCTTTTATTTCCCGGGCTTTTTTGAATTTTTTAACCATATCTTCAGGATAGGCTACGCTGGCTGTGGCGATGTAGGGGATACTATGAGCAGCCATGATACCGATGATGTCTTTCTTAGGGTGCTTTTTATAATGTTTTACAGGAGTGGTAGTAGTCCAGGCCCCCCGGGGAGTGGCTGAACTGCGCTGAATTCCGGTATTCATGTAAGCTTCATTATCATAGCAGGTGTAAACAATGTCCTCGTTCCTTTCAGCGGCGCCGGAGAGTGCCTGAAGTCCGATGTCAAAGGTTCCCCCATCTCCGGCCCAGGCCAGAACTGTGGTTTCAGTATCACCTATCATTTCCAGGCCAGCTTTAACTCCTGCGGCCGAAGAAGCTGCTGTCTCAAAGGCACAGTGATAGATAGGAATATCAAGACAGGAATGGGGAAAAGGACCGTCAATAACAGCCCAGCAGCAGGCCGGGATGCAAACAACTGTCCTCTGACCCAGGCCTTTAAGTGCCAGGCGCATGGCCAGAGAGGCTCCGCATCCCTGGCAGGCTAAATGGCCGGGGCCCATCAGTTCTTCTTTTGGTATGGTCAGGGTAAATTTTTTTTCTTTGCTCATTTTTTCACTCCTATCCAGACTATTTCTTCAACTTTATCCTGGTGAAGAGCATAGTCGGCAATTTCCCTAAAAGTTTCTCTTGTTATATCACGACCTCCAAGACCGGCAATAAAGCCAAATATTTTTGGCTGAGAGGTCTGTCCGTACATGGCTGATTTAACTTCCTGGTAAAAAATTCCATGATGTCCGTAGGAGATGTTGCGGTCCAGGACGGCCACTCTGGGCACCCGGGAAAGGATGGACCGGACCTTTTCGAAGGGGAAGGGCCGGAAAAGCTTTATCCTGAGATTACCTGCCTTAATTCCTTTTTCTCTGAGCTCATCCACTGCGACCCGGGCTGTGTAGCCGGCAGTTCCTGAGGTTACAAAAATAATCTCGGCTCCTTCGCAGCGGTATTCTTCAACTTGACCGAGATAACGGCCAAACATTTTTTCGTATTCTCTACCTGTTTCTTCCACCACCGCCGGGGCTTTTTCCATATCCTTCTGCAGTTTATATCGCAGTTCCATATAATGGTCAGGAGAAGTGAGCCCGCCGAAAGCCCGGGGGTCATCAGGATTAAGCCGAAAAGGTGGATTAAACGGTGGAAGGAAGGCATCAACTTTTTCCTGTTCAGGAATTTCAACCACTTCATAGGTATGAGAAAGAGCAAAGGCATCCAGAATAATCATGCTCGGAATCATCAACTTTTCGGAAACCTTGAAGGCCTGGATAACCGTGTCCAGAACTTCCTGATTGGAAGCACAGTAGAATTGAATCCAACCAGTATCTCTTTCTGAGAGGCTGTCATTCTGGTCAGCCCAGATACTCCAGCCGGGGGCCATGGCCCGGTTGATATTGCCCATAACTACAGGCATCCGGCCACCCGAAGCCCAGTGCAGAAGCTCGTGCATCAGGGCCAGCCCCTGGGCAGAAGTGGCTGTAAACGTTCTGGCTCCGGCAAGAGCAGCTCCCAGACAGGCAGCCATGGCTGAATGTTCGGATTCCACTTTAATGAACTTGGCATTCAGGGTGCCGTCAGCGCACATCTCCGACAGCAGCTCGACCACCTGAGTCTGGGGAGTAATCGGATATGCAGCAATAACCTGAGCTCTTGAGAGCATGGCTCCGTAAGAGAGAGCATGGTTTCCCATTATTACTTTTTTCATTTTTCCTCCTCAACCATGACGATGCATTTTTGCGGACATTCTTCAGCACAGATGCCGCAGCCTTTGCAGTAGTCATAGTTAATCTGTGGCCATTCGTCCACTATATCGATGGAAGTGTCAGGGCAGAATTTCCAGCAGATGCCGCACTTAATACAACGGGACAGGTCTATAACTGGTTTGATGTTGCGCCAGGCGCCAGTCCGGTTATAAAGCATGGAACCTATAGACATGGCCACCATGGGCATTTCTTTTTCTGAGTTAAAGATGATTTTTTTGGCTTCTTTCTTTCTGTTCATCTCTTTCCTCCCTCAGGCTCTTTCATAAGCTTCAACGGCGGCCCTGACGTTATCCTCGGGTTTGAAGGGTATAGCTTCGCGAATGGCCGCTACCAGCGATTCCAGTTTGGTCAGCTTTAATATTTTTATAACAGCTCCGGTAATAGCTGTGTTCACTATGGGAGCAGCCAGAGTGCCGAGCTTGTTTTTGACCGCAACTTCAGTGGCATTGACTGTAAACACCCGGTACCTGTCTGGAAATTTAAATTCTTCTGGCTTTCGGTCGCTGTTGATGATGATAAACCCGCCCTCTTTTAGACCTTCGGTGACATCAATTGCTTCAACCAGAGTGGGATCAAGAACGACCACGTGGTCAGGATTGTAGATTTTACTCTTGTCATAAATCGGTTTGTTATCAATGCGGATGAAAGCAAAAACCGGAGCTCCCCGACGCTCTACCCCAAACTCCGGATAGGCCTGGACATAATTGCCTTCTTTGGCCAGAGCATCAGCCAGTATTTTTGAGGCAACAACTGTTCCCTGGCCACCTCGTCCATGAAAGCGAATTTCGATCATCTATCTCTCCTTTATGATTGGATGTAACTGCGGGAGAATAAATCGGCTGCCTCATCAAAAAGGGGCCAGCTGTAAGAGGTTTTCTGACCAGGAGATAGATTCAGACCCATGTTCACCAGCCTGGCAATTTTCTGGTCTGATTTACACCGGACTTCAACCCCGATTTCCGAAAAATAAAAGCAGCTCGCTCTCTCCCCGCTAATCTTTGAATTCATAATGGTTAATTATATGTTTAGATTAGAGTTTAGTTTAGACTTAACAAGCTGCAGTGTCAAGAATAGTATGAACTTCCTGACCAGGGACTCGACCATAAGAAGAAAAGACATAAGATGAAAAGATTTATTCAGGTCCTAACTGAGCTAAGATTTTCAGTGAACAGGAAAATTCTGGCTGAATTCAGCTTCTGGCTGAGACTTCGTTTTGTTTAAGGTTGTGGTAAAGCTGTTTGAGCCGCAAAGCATCGGCTTCAAGAGAAGGGCTTTCACAGATGATGGTGCCTGTCACCCCCGCATCACTCAGGGCTTGAAGCCATTCGTCATACCGAAAAGCGGACTCGTCCAGATTTAAGTGTTTTATTTCTCCAGTCTGATTGTATTTGACTCCGGAAATATGAATGTGGGAGTTTTTCAAGGCCTTATTTCCCAGCTTTTTTTCAACTTTTTTTAGAACCTGAAGGAAATCCCGATAGGAATTAACCCGGCCTTCACGGGCAAAAATATGAGCAAAATCAAGACACGGCCAGAGTCCCTCAAGTTCCCGGCAGAGCGAAAGAACTTCTTCCAGACTGCCGAACTGTTTTTTCTTGCCCATAGTTTCAATCCTTAATCTGGTAGTAATTTTTTCTGACCTGACGATGGACAGGACTTCTTTTAAGCTATCTTTTATCTGGCGGAAAGCTTCTTCTGGAGTTTTTTTCCCGTAATAACCGGCATGGAAGACCAGGTCGGTAGCCCCGGCTGCTGAAGCCAGTCTTAATGAGTTAAGCAATAGATCCTGGCTCTGAATTTTTTTTCCCCGATCTTCGGCATTCAAGTTAATGAAATAAGGAGCATGGGCGCTGAGCTGGATTTGATGACGACTGGCTTTATGTTTAATCCTTAAAGCTGTTTCTCGGCTCATATTCAGACCGTGAACAAATTCTAATTCCAGAGCCTCCAGGCCGGTGGAAATCAGGCAATCCAGTGCTTTAAGGGATGAATCTTCTGGGCAGAGGTTAGGTATACCCGCTACTCCAAACAACAGGCGGTCAGGAGCAAGAATCATCAGCTTTCCCACTTTTTAAGAACTGGCTGACGATTTTCATGGCACAGAACTCACCGCACATGGAGCAGGCTCTGGTTCTGGATTTCCTTCTTTTCCTGATGGCTGAAAATTTTTCCGGGTCTATGGCCAGCTTTTGTTGCTGGCTCCAGTCTAATTGTTTTCGGGCTCGGGAGATAGCGAGGTCCTTTTCCAAGGCTCCAGGGATTCCCTTGACAAGGTCGGCGGCATGGGCGGCTATTCTGGAAGCAATCAGTCCCTCTTTAACGTCTTCTAAAGTCGGTAATCCGAGATGTTCGGCCGGGGTCACGTAACAGAGGAAATCAGCCCCGGCAGCAGCAGCTATTGCTCCCCCTATGGCCGAGACAATGTGGTCATAGCCGGGAGCTATGTCAGTTACCAGAGGTCCCAGCACGTAGAAAGGAGCTTCCTGACAGAGTCTTTTCTGAAGCTTAATGTTCATAGCCACCTGGTCTATGGGGACATGGCCCGGCCCTTCAACCATGGTCTGAACTCCAGCTTCTCTGGCCCTCTGAACGAGTTCCCCGAGAGTCAGCAGCTCTTCAATCTGGGGCCGGTCGGTGGCATCCAGGATTGAACCCGGCCTCAGACCATCGCCCAGACTGAGGGTGAAATCATATTTTCTGGCCAGCTCCAGAAGGCGGTCGAAATTGGCATAAAGCGGATTTTCCCGGTTGTGATGAACCATCCAGGCCAGATGAAAAGCCCCGCCTCGCGAAACTATGTCGGCTACCCGGCCCTGAAGCCTGAGCCTTTCCACAGCTTTAAGGGTAAGTCCGCAATGGACAGTCATAAAATCAACCCCTTCGCGGGCTTGTGATTCAATGACTGCAAACAGGTCGTCTTCAGTCATCTCAACAATTGAACCCCGGCGGGAAATGGCCTCGATAGCAGCCTGATAGACCGGAACGGTTCCCAGCGGAACAGTGGCTCTGATCAGGAGCTTTTTCCTGATGGCCCGAATGTCTCCGCCGGTGCTCAAGTCCATCACGGCATCGGCTCCGTGTTTCAGGCTGATCTTGAGTTTGGTCAGCTCAGCCTTAAGGTCTGGATAATCCCTTGAGGTGCCCAGGTTAACGTTGACTTTGGTCCGCATCCGGGCGCCTACGGCTGCCGGCAGGCTGGGAGAATGGTTTTTATTGTAGGGGATAACCACCCGGCCCTGAGCTATCAGTGACAGAAGGTCGTCAGGATGGATGTTTTCTTCTTGAGCGATTTTTCGAAGCAGAGGAGTAATAATACCCTTTCTGGCCTTATCGATCAGGGTCATAGTTTAACTTTCTCAGGATTGATTTATTTCAAGCCTCAGTATAGATTACCGAGTAAACCATGTCAAGGAAGCCACGGTGCCGATATCGAGCAATCAAGGTATTTTTCCTAAGGTCTGGATTTACAAATTAGGCTTTTACTGTTAGGATTTCATAAATGACCAGGAATCTTAAAACTGGCTGTTTCCTTAAGAAGCTGGGGCTTATGATTTCTGCCTTTTATGTGGTTCTGATAGCTTCATCTCAGGTCCAGGTGGACTATTCATCGGACCTTGAAGAGTTCCTGAAAATTTTTAATTTTCTGGAAGAAGCTGCCAGGTACAGACAGGAAAAAGGGCGTTTTCAGGGAAGGGTAGCTGAATTCGGCGAAAAAGAAGTCACTGCTTTTTTTCGTTATCTGCTGGCTGAGCAGGTTCCTTCGGTTAAGAATCTGGAATTAAAATTTAAACCAAAGGGAAGGGTTGAGGGAAGCATCTACCTGAGTTTGCCTGAGGTCCCACGGTCCGGGATGAAAGCTTCAGAAATAAACCTCTCATTTTCCGGTCGAATTGAAACGAGCAGCAATAAGGTCAGATTGAACTTTTACACTCTGTTATTGGAAAAACAGCCGGTTCGGCCAGAAGTCATTAATATCCTTATAAGTCTGGTGGCCAGAATTCGGGGTATTGAACCACGATATCTTGGTCACTGGTACGCTCTACCGGAGGGAATTTCCGACCTGGAGACCGGAGAAGGCAAGCTTCTGGTTCGTTATTGAGGTTAAAATGATAAGAATAATCGGAGGACGTTACAAAGGAAGAAAGCTCAGAATGGTCCCCAGCCCTGCAGTGAGGCCACTTCCAGCCAAGCTAAGGGGGTCTTTATTCAACATTTTGCAGAAAAAAGTGGTCGACGCCTGGTTTCTTGATGGCTTCGCCGGCACCGGCTCCGTCGGTATTGAGGCTTTAAGCCGGGGAGCCAGCAGGGTGGTGTTTATTGAGGGACTACCACTAGCAGCCAGAATCATCCAGCATAATTTGTCCAAGTGTGAAGCTGAAGAGTCGGGTCTGGTAATTAACAAAGAGTTTAACCGGGCGGTGATTGAGCTCAGTAAAAAAGGGGTAAAATTTGACCTGATATTTCTCGACCCACCCTATCAGCTGCTGGCGGAGAGAAACCCTCTTAAAGTTGTTAGAAAGAGAGGTATTTTGAAACCGGAAGGACTTCTGATAATCAGGCATCACCGCCGGATTTCTCCGTCGCTTACGGATTTTAAGCTCATCAGACAGGTAGATTTTGGCGATGATATATTTTCCTTTTTTTCTGGGCAGCCCGGCGCCTTTGAAAAGTCTGATAAAAAAGAGATTACCGGTTGAACTGACCTTATTATTCCGTTACAATTAACATTCCTGGGTGAGGGAATAATCTGATGACTGCCGATAATCGCAAGATTCAACCTTTCTGGGAACAGGACCCAATGCTGAAGGAAGAGGAAATCGTCAGTGGTCTGGGCCTGGCTCGAGGCTCCTTGCTTTTTCTTGGTCGCTACAGTCTTAAGGAAGTCATGGCCGTCCTGGCAAAAAAAAGTTTTTTCCGAGAAGCCAAAAAAAGAAACCTCTGGCCCATCAAATACCGGCTGGACACCTCAGAACATCCGGTGCAGAGGCTTCTGATTTTCTGGCAGGAAGAAAGTCCTGATAAAGTTATTGTCGACTTAAAGATAAAAGAAGCAGAAATCAAATTTTCGGCAACCGAGCGTCATGGTTACAAACTGCCCTCCCAGCGCTGCCTGATTTTTGAATGGCTGACCCTGCAGAATCCCCGTCTGAGTTTTGATGAAAAACATCCTCCGCTGCCCGGACAGAACCGGCCGGGGTTAAGCCTTTCCAAGAAAATTCTGGAAGTTTTCCTTTACCTGTCCCGCCTGATAAATATTGAAGCTCTGGTGGCTTTTCCCGCTTATTTTCATAATGCCTTGCTTTTCTCTCGTTATTTTTACTTCGTTGAACCCATCAAACAGGGCGAAATTAAGGCTATCCGCAGGCAATTCAGTCATGTGCCTTTTCGGCATTTAGCCTGGGCTGTTCATTTGGGTTGTCTTAAAGATGAGGAGGGCCGGGTCTATGAATGGAAGGCTGAAGAGCAGGTTTATCCTCTAAGTGAGGTTCTTCAAGGGTACCTGAATTCAAAAATTTACCGGGAAATAGCCAGACACGTGGAAAAAACAGCCCGGTTTTCTCTGAATTGGGAGCTATTTCAGAACAGAGCCCGGGAACAGGGCATTCTTTACTGAAACCCTAAAAACTGCTATAATCAATCACCTGAAGAGGAGAGAAGATAATGAAAAAAGGAATCCATCCAGAATACCAGGAATGTACGGTTATCTGTGCTTGCGGCAATGCTTTTAAGACTCGTTCCACCAAGAAAGAAATCCGGGTGGAGATCTGCTCTCAGTGTCACCCTTTCTTTACCGGCAAACAGAGGATTGTCGATACCGCCGGTCGAGTGGAGAAATTCAGGAAAAAATATGCTGCCAAGACTAAAAAATAAACGACATGCTTCGAGAATTGAGGGCTGTAGAAGACAGGTATAAGCAGATTACTGCTCTTCTATCTGACCCCAACATTTCATCCAATCCCCAGAAAATAAAAGATTTAGCCAGGGAAAGGTCTGAGCTCGAACCGCTAATAAAGAAATATGAAGAGTACAAGAAAGTAATCAGGGACCTGGAGCAGGCTGAGAGCATTCTGGGTGAGGCCCGCCATGACCAGGAGCTTAAAAATCTGGCTGAAGAGGAACTCCGGGAGCTAAAAGAGCAAAAGGCCAGGCTGGAAACTGAGCTGAAAAGATTGCTGCTTCCCAAGGACCCGAATGATGAAAAAAACGTGATCATGGAAATTAGAGCCGGGGCCGGCGGAGATGAAGCCTCTCTTTTCGCCCAGGATCTGTTCCGGATGTACACCCGCTACGCCGAACACAAGGGCTGGAAATGGGAGCTTATGGATGCCAGCTATTCTCCAATAGGTGGAATAAAAGAAGCCATAATCAGCATCCAGGGTAAACGGGTTTATTCTTTCCTGAAATACGAAAGCGGAGTTCACCGGGTCCAGAGAGTTCCCAGAACCGAGGCTTCGGGCCGGATTCATACTTCTACGGCTACGGTGGCCGTGTTGCCAGAAGCCGAGGAAATTGACCTTAAAATTGACCCCAAGGACCTCAAAATAGAAGCCTTTGGAGCTTCCGGTCCGGGGGGCCAGAATGTCAACCGTAATTACACTGCTATTCGGGTAACTCATCTGCCATCAGGCCTCGTTGTTTCCTGCCAGGATGAAAAGTCGCAGCACCGTAACAAGGAAAAAGCCCTGAAAATTTTAAGAACCAGATTGCTTGATATTGCCCGACAGGAACAGCAAAACCGGATTTCTCAGGACCGGAAAAAACAGGTGGGGACGGGAGAGAGGAGCGAAAAAATAAGAACTTATAATTTTCCCCAGTCCAGAGTTACTGACCATCGGCTTGAGGAAAATTTTTATAACCTGGAAAACATCATGGACGGCGAAATAGATGAATTGATTGATAAGCTGATAATTCATTTTCAGACTAAGTCCCTGGAGGAAAATAAACCTGAGGGAGAGCTTACCAGACCAATTGAGCTCTGAAACCCTGGACCAGCTTTTCAGAAAAACGGCCGGTCGTTTGGGGCATTCGACCTGTCCATTTCTTGAAGCCCGACTTCTTATCCAGGTTGCCTCAGGTCTGAGTGAGGCCGATTTTTTTCGCCACCTCGATTCTCCCGTGAAGATAGCCTGGAAGAAGAAGCTGGAAAGACTGGTAAGAAAAAGACTGGCGGGTTGGCCGGTGGCTTACCTTCTCGGGCGGAAGGAATTCTGGAGTCTGGAATTTAAAGTCAACCCAGCCGTTCTCATTCCCAGGCCCGAAACCGAAGTTCTGGTGGAAAAGGTTTTATCTCTTCCACTTTCGACCGAGCCCTGGATTCTGGATGTAGGTACGGGCTGCGGTAACATTGCCATTGCTCTGGCCAGGGAATTACCCCGGGCCAGGATAGTTGCTTCTGATGTTTTGAGAAGGGTGCTGAATCTGGCCAGGGAGAATGCCAAAAAGTTCGGGTTGAAAAACCTGAAGTTTGTTTGTAGTGACCTGCTTGATTATTTCATCGCCAGAAAGCTTCACTTTGAAGTCATTGTCAGCAACCCACCGTACGTGTCTGAGAAAGAGTGGGGAAAATTAGAACCTTCGGTCAGGGATTTTGAGCCGAGAAAGGCTCTGGTGGCCGGTCCTACCGGATTTGAAATTATTAACCGTCTTATTGCTCTGGCTCCGAAGTGCTTGAAACCTGGTGGGTATCTGGTTTTTGAGTTCGGAGCCAGGCAGGAAAAACAGCTCAAAACGAAGTTTGATCAAAGATGGTCGGAATTAGAAATAATCAAAGATTATTCTGGAATTCCCAGAGTTTTCTGCGCCAGGTTTAAGGCTGCTAATTGAAGTCAGTGTGGACCTGAATTTTTGTTTCTTATAAGTCTCTGATATTCTTCAAACGAAGGAAGGAATTTGGTGGTTTCGTAGCGGATTCTTTCCCATTTTTCTATTTCCAGGGCACAGAAAGCGTCTACCACTAGCGGGTCAAACTGAGTGCCGGAGTGCTTGAGGATTTCTTCCCTGGCGGTGGAAAAGTCTTTTTCCGGGCGGTAGGGCCGGTGAGAAGTGATGGCATCCAGGGCATCGGCCAGAGCGAAAATTCTGGCTTCAAGAGGAATTTCATCTTTCTTAAGCCCTCTCGGGTAGCCGGAACCGTCATATTTTTCGTGGTGATAGAGGATGATATTACCCACCTCTTTCAGAAGTTTCATTTCTTTTATTAAACCGAAGCCCAGACTCGGGTGAAGCTTAATTTTCTCCCACTCTTCTGATGTTAGCTGGCCGGGTTTCTTCAGAATAGAGTCGGGGATGGCTATTTTGCCGATATCATGAAGCAGGGCACCCTTTCTGATGTTGTCCAGAACACTTTGATTCTTGATTCCCAGAATTTCTGCCAGTACCTGGCTGTATTTGGAGACTGTCCTGGAATGCCCAAAAGTTTCCACATCTCTGAGATCCAGGGCGGTCATCAGGTTCTCCACTGTGGTATCGTAAATTTCCTCAAGTTCCAGCATTTTTCGGATGTGACGGGAATGTTCCAGTTTCAGTTTGGTGAGGTTCTTGAGATAGTACTCATTTTCCAGCTTCAGGAGACGGCGGGAAATTTCAGAGCGGATGGCTGAGAGAATGACTGCCAGATTGCTTCTGGGACAGATGAAATCTATCAGGTTTTCTTCCAGAAGTTTGAGGAAAAGAGGTGAAGCTGAAGTGGGCACCAGAAGAATTATTGAGAGGCGGGGATGGTTTTTTTTCAATTGTTTTAGCAATTGAATTTTCCTCGAGTCTACAGAATCAAGGCTCCAGAGTATAAGGCTATTTTTGAGGTTATTTCCTCTTAATAGTTCGGTCAGGCTGGAAAACTCGACAATTTCAATGGTTAACCGGGATAAAACCATTACCAGCCGGCGTCTCAGTTTCTGGTCCTCTGAGACCACCAGCAACCTTAGATGGTTATTATTATGGCTGTTTGAAATCTTGCTCATGTATTTATTAATTCTCAATACACTATTTTCTCCTTAAGAGCAAGAATTTTTTCTGTTTACTTCTTCACTCCCGCTTTTTTAGGGAAAAACCCAAAGGGTTCTGGCTGGCAGGGGGTGAAATTTTGTCTCATGGTTCACCATTGGTGACTAATCCAGTCTAATCCGCTCCGGCCAAAAAATACCCTTTTAGACTACCCTTTTTATCCTTGACAGCTCGGGGTAAGCAATTTAGAATAGCCTTGCCAGGTTTAGAAATAATCAGGAAAGGGCAAATGAGCGAAACCGAGAAGCCGACCAGAAAGCCAATCTCAATCATCCAGGAAATAGAAGCTCAGCTGGAGAGCTATCTCCGCCGTCAAAGAGAGGAGATAGAAAAAGCCCTGGAGGAAAAGCTTCGGCAGGAAAGAGAACTGGCCAGGCAGCAGCTTGACATCATAGAGCAGGAAGTTAAGAAAGAGTGGCAGGTACTCGAAGAGTACGGCAGTATCTGGGAAGAATTTGAAGATAAGCGGCAGCAGGTGATAAAACAGATAAAAGAGTATCTTGACCGAATCCTGGAAAGACAGCAGCAGATAGAAAGTCTGGCCAGGGCCAATGCCGAGGACCTTAAGGCCATCAATGAACTTCAGGACCAGTTAGAGGAAGTACACTGCCAATCTATGGAGAGGGCCAACTGGCTTAGAAAAAGGATGGAAGAGAAGTTTGGTCTCAAAACAGAACAGGCAGAGAAAGCTGAAGAAGAGATAAAGGAGCTGGATTTAACTCCTGAGATTGAAAAACTCAGAAAAATAAAAGAACTGCTTTTGCTGGAAAGCGGAGCGTCAGTTCCAGTTTCGGTAGGTCAATCTGAAGCCAGGCCGACTGAACCTAAGCCGGCTGACTCTTCTCAACCTGCGCCTTTAACTGAGATTGAAGAAAGTTCGGGGGAGAGAAAAAATCAGTCTAAGTCTGAGCTGACAGAAGAGAAAAATCAATTAGAGCAAGAAGAGCTTTCAATTGAAAGCAAACTGGCAGAAGAAATTAGAAGGGGCATCGTTGAAAAATTAGGTGGTTTGGTTCAGGCAGAGAATTCTGGCGAAGAGAAAAAGCAGGAAAAACGGCCTCCTCAAAGTGAAGAGCTCAGTGGAGCTGAACGCCAGGACTTAGAAATTTTTTACCGTCAGGAAACCGCTAACGGCTCAGGTCAGATCGGTTTTTACCAGAAAGGAAGGAAGAATATTCTGGAAGCTGAGGAAATTTTGAATAGAATAGAAGAAGCTTTGGGGGAAGCCAAAAAGCTGATTTACAAACTTAATTTCTTAACCGCAGCCAAGGAAAAATTTTACCTGAAACAGGAATTAATAAGCCATCAGGAGGGACTCAGGCGATATCTCCAGAGGCTTCTGGCTCTGGTGGCTAGAAAAGACTATTGTTTTCCGGCCTTTACCATCGATATTCTTAACGAAAAGAGCATAAAGGAGCTGCTGGACCTGTTAAGTCTTCAGAATTGGAGTCTGGCTGAAGACCTGGAAGCCTTTGAGCAAAAGCTGGTGGCTTTGAAACTGGCCTTTAAGGCCAGAACTACTCCGGCCTCTCTTTATTTTGCTGCTTTGAAAAAAGAACTGGAAGCTTGAATTTAAGTCTAATTGAAGGCTTCGCTTCTAATTTCCTGAAAGAATCCTTCAAGAGCCTCAAAATCTTCTGCGGTCAGACCTTGGAATTTTAGCCCGGTGTAAAAGCTGGAAGAGTCGGGGCTGGCTTTTTCTGAGTAAACTACTTCGCTCTGGATCGGTTTGGCCTTTTTGCCCAGAATCAAAATTACCTCAAGAGGCCTTGAGGCCGGCAGGGGCTTTTCTGAAAGGATTTTAGCTCCCCCGAGACTGAGGTTTATTGTCTTGCTGACTTTAAGCTGGCCATCATCCCGGTACATTAGAATGGTTGAAGCGTAATACCGCTTAAAATGCCTTTTTTCCCGGTACATTTTTTCCTGATAGTTTAAGGTCGGCCTGGAATGGGTTTCAGCTTCCCAATCTCTGGAGTAGGCCACGACCAGGTTTTTGGTAGAAGGTCTGGCCTGGGTCTCAGAGGGCGGCAGTCTCCAGGTTTGTTTGCCTTTGGCTTCGGCCAGAGCCAGGTCGCATTCATGAACCAGGTGTTTTAGGTCTTCTTTAGTCAGCAGGTTTTCACCGTCAAGTCTTTTTCGCGGGAAAATGGTTACTCCAAAAGACATGGTAAGATTGTTACGGGGCTGAAATTCCTCATAGGGGAAATAATGATCTTCTATGTTTTTTCGGATTCTCTCCGTTAACTGACAGGCTTCGCCCAGACTGTTTACGCCGCTCAGAAAAAAAAGAAATTCTTCCCCGCCGTAACGGCAGATTAAATCATTCTCCCGGATTGATTGCTTCAAAATCGCAGCTAGCTCTTGGAGCAAACGGTTGCCGGCTTCGTGCCCGTTGCGGTCGTTGTAATGTTTGAACCAATCCACATCGCCCATGACCATGGCAAAAGAGCCTTCCTCAGGCCTCCTCTTGCTCATGGAATTGACCTTCTGGATAATCTTTTCGAAGAAGGGTTCAGTTCGTAGCAGACCTGTCAGAGCGTCGTATTGAATCAGGTTGAGTTTAGTCATGGCAATCCCGATGTGTTCGGACAGGCCTCTGAGAATCTGCTGGTCTTCCCGGGAAAATCCCTCGGAGACTAGATTATCAAGGAAAGTTTTATTATAGAGCTCAATAACCCCTATAATCTGCTCCTGATATATAATCGGAACTGCCAGAAGGCTCTTCAGGGGCATTTTCAGATTGTGCTGATAGCGCAGGGAAAATCTTTTATCATAAGTTAAGTCGGCTATGTTAACTTCCTGTCCGGTCCGGGCCACAGCTGAGGCAAAATCGGGGGCTTCCAGCCTGGCCACATACTTGAAGGTTTCAGGATGGGTGATAAAGGTGTCATCCCAGATGATGGGTTTGAGATGCTTACCCAGAGTTTCGCTTTCTTCAATGAGGTAGATGGTCAAACCCTGAGCCCGGAGTAGTTCCTTGATGTCAGGAATAATACCCAGAAGACTGCTGACATCGTTGGCTGAATAAATCTTCCTAATGATGTTTTCGATTTTCTGTCTTTCCCTCTGGGACCAGACGTACTGAGCTTCCAGAGAGATTCTTTTTTCCAGTTCTCTGAGATAATTTTCATTAATTAACCTTTTGATTTCCACTATCTCTTTAAATAATTCCCTGGTGCTGGTCGAGGAAAGTGACAGTGTATTCTGGAATTGAGTCCATTCTTTTTTAACCCGGCTCTGATGTATGGCAATTTTGAGCAGCTGGTTGAGAATGGGCTCCAGCGGCTGGCCATCTTTTTCCAGAATGTATTCAAGATGGAAATGAATTGGCCAGGTCAGGATTTTCTGATAAACTTCGGCTTCATCTTGCCCGAGGATGATTACCGAGCATTCTGGAGAAATCAAGTCTTTCCAGCGGTTGTAATCGGCCTGGCTGACATCGATGATAAGCACCCAGCATTCGTAATTTTTCAAAATAGACGGAATTTCATCAAAGGAATTGGCCACTACCGGCAGATATTCTCTTTCGCAGACCCGGACCACTCTTGAAGCCTGGTCAACACCGGAAACAAAAACTAGAATATTAATCTGGGTCATATCGTTCGGGATTAGTTTTCCCTATGCCTCCAAAAACCTTGGCCACTCCTGTCAAGATTAATTTACTCAAATCAAGGGCTGGAGTCAACTAAAAAATTTTGATTCTTTGTCAATCGGGGTAAGCTGAGAAATAAGCTTTCGGGTCAATCCCCGAATTTTTGAATATCGGTTTAGGCTGTGGTATATTTTAGCCTGGAAAAAAAGAAAGAAGAATTAATATGGTCAGAGTCAGATTTGCCCCCAGCCCGACCGGGCATCTTCATGTCGGAGCTCTAAGAACCGCTCTCTTCAACTGGTTGTTTGCCCGCCATCATGGAGGGACTTTTATTTTAAGAATTGAAGATACTGATGTCACCAGGTCTTCTGAGGAAATGAGCCGCTTCATCCTGGAAGCCTTACGCTGGGTGGGCCTCGATTGGGACGAAGGTCCAATCTTTCAGTCCCAGCGTTTTGAGGTCTACAGAAGTGCAGCCCGGTCTCTGGTGGAAAAAGGACTGGCTTATTTTTGTTTTTGCACTCCGGAAGAAATAGAGAAGCGGCGAATTGAAGCCCTCTCCAGGAAAGAACACTGGAAATACGACCGCTGCTGTTTGTATCTTTCTGAAGAAAAAAAGAATGAATTGAGAGCAAAAGGAGTGCCAGCTGCCATAAGGTTTCTGGTTCCGGATGGGGTCACCCAGTTTGAGGACCTGGTCCATGGCCTCATCTCTGTGGAAAACAGAAATCTGGAAGATTTTGTTTTGCTGAGAAGCGACGGATTCCCAACCTATCACCTGTCGGTAGTTGTCGATGACATTGAAACAGGCATTACTCATGTCATTCGGGGTGATGACCATATTTCCAACACCCCCAAGCAAATTCTTCTTTACCAGGCTTTTGGAAAGCCGGTTCCGCAATTTGCTCACCTTCCTCTAATTCTTGGGCCCGACCGTAAAAAACTTAGCAAAAGACATGGGGATATCTCGGTCCTGAGTTTCAGGGACAAAGGCTATTTACCTCTGGCCTTCTTCAATTTTATGGCTCAGCTGAGCTGGTCGCCCGGGTCTGAAGAACGCCTGTACAAGGTTGAGGAAATGGTTAGAGAATTCTCCCTGGAGCGGGTTAGTAAGGGCAGTCCGGTGTTTGACCTGGCAAAATTGGAGTGGCTGAACAGCAAGTTAATCAATGAAATGCCCCTTAAGGAGCTAATAGACAGACTTCAGCCCTGGCTGGAAAAAGAGGGTCTTTGGTCTTCAGAATTGGAAGGGGAGAAGAGAGCCTGGTTTGAAAAATTGGTTGAGCTGGTTCGAAGCCGCAGCCGGACCCTGGTTGATCTTGTGGAAATGCTTCTTCCTTTTATTTCAGACCGCCTCAAGTATGACCCGGAGGCGGTGTGGAAGCATCTTACTGATCCTAAACTGGACCAGCTTCTTCCCAGGCTAAGGGAAGATTTTGAGAAGCTGGCTGATTTTAAGGCTCAGTCTATCGAAAGAGTGCTCCGGGAGAGAGCGGAGAAAGAAGAAGTGAAAGCGGCTCTTCTAATCCATGCCCTGAGAGTCTTACTGGTGGGTAAGTCAGTCAGTCCGGGAATTTTTGAAGTCATAGAGCTTATGGGTAAGGAAAAAACCCTGGCCCGAATGGGAAGTCTGCCCCTGGCCAGGAGAGCCATAGAAATTTTCGGGGGAGGCGAAAAATGATTAAGAATCAAAGGGATGATTATAAACCGGTCAGAGCCCCTCGCGGCAGCAGGCTTCACACTAAAGGCTGGTCACAAGAGGGAGCGTTGCGGATGCTGATGAATAACCTGGATCCGGAAGTGGCTGAAAAGCCTCAGGAACTAATCGTCTACGGAGGCACAGGTAAGGCGGCCCGCAACTGGGACTGCTTCAAAGCTATCGTTAACAGCCTGAAAAAACTGGAAAACGACGAGACCCTGCTGGTCCAGTCCGGCAAACCGGTAGGTATTTTTAAAACCCATCCAGAAGCTCCGAGGGTACTAATTTCTAACGCTATGATAGTTCCTAAATGGGCTACCTGGGATGAATTCCGCCGGCTGGAAGCACTGGGTCTGACCATGTACGGTCAGATGACGGCCGGTAGCTGGATTTATATCGGCACTCAGGGGATTCTTCAGGGAACTTATGAGACTCTGGCGGCTGTGGCCAGGAAACACTTTGGGGGAACGCTCAAGGGCAGGTTAGTGGTTACAGCCGGTCTGGGTGGGATGGGGGGAGCCCAGCCTTTAGCCGTGACCATGAATGAAGGAGTAGCCATAGTGGTTGAGGTAGACCCGGCCCGAATCCAGAGAAGGCTGGAGACCAGGTATGTCGATACTATGACCACCAGTCTTGATGAGGCTCTAAAGATGGCTGAAGAAGCCAGGAAAAAAGGAGAAGCTCTATCCATTGCGCTCCTCGGTAATGCGGCCGACGTTCTGCCGGAACTGGTCAGAAGAGGCCTGACTCCTGACGTCCTGACTGATCAGACCTCGGCTCACGATGAGCTCAACGGCTACGTACCGCGGGGTTTACCTTATGAGGAAGCTCTGGAGCTGAGGAAGAAAGACCCACAGAAATATATTGCCCTGGCTTATGAATCTATGGCTCTCCAGGTGGAAGCCATGCTTGAACTTCAAAAGCGCGGCGCCAGAACCTTTGATTACGGTAATAACCTTAGAGCTCAGGCGCAGAAGGCTGGAGTGACGAATGCTTTTGATATTCCCGGATTTGTCCAGGAATATATCAGACCGCTATTTTGCATAGGCAAAGGACCTTTCCGCTGGGCCGCTCTTTCCGGTAAGCCGGAGGATATATATGTTACAGATGAAGCAGTCCTGAAGACATTTCCCGAAGATGAGGCTCTGGCTCGCTGGATTAGGAAAGCTCAGAAACAGGTAAAGTTTCAGGGGCTGCCGGCCAGAATTTGCTGGCTGGGTTATGGTGAAAGAGCTCTCTTCGGGGAAGTAATCAATACTCTGGTTAAGAAAAGGAAAATCAGTGCTCCCATTGTCATTGGACGTGACCATCTTGATACCGGTTCGGTAGCCTCCCCCAACCGGGAGACCGAAAAGATGAAGGATGGTTCCGATGCCATTGCTGACTGGCCGATTTTAAACGCTCTGCTCAACGCGGTCTGTGGAGCCAGCTGGGTTTCAGTCCATCACGGCGGGGGTGTGGGAATTGGTTATTCCATTCACGCAGGAATGGTCATTGTGGCTGACGGCTCGGCCGCTATGGCCCGGCGTCTTCAAAGAGTGCTAACTGTAGATCCCGGAATAGGGGTAGTCAGACATGCCGATGCCGGATATGAAGAAGCCATATCCTGTGCCCGGAAAAACAAAATTAAGATTCCGATGCTGCCCAAAAAATAGAGGTCAGCTTAAGTAATTGAAAAGTCAGTTGATAAAAAACTTTTTACGCTGAGGTTTAATAATTTTCTGGCCTGAAGCTTCAATTTTCATTATCCTTGAAGCCAGGGAGAAAAGATGTTTTATTTTCCGGTAATCCTCTTTTTTCTGATTTTTTATTTTATCCTTCTCGGGGGACTTTTCTTTTTTCTAAAGATAGGGCTTATCTCCATTGCCTTTCAGAAATTAGGTCTGCCTCCAGAGCTGGTTTTTCTGCTGTTGCTTTTCTGCCTCCTTGGAAGCGGCCTCAACATTCCGGTAAAAAGATTGTATTCCGAAAGCCTGGTATCCGAAAGAACCATAGAATTTTTCGGCTGGAAATTCGTAGTGCCTGAGATCCGGTATCGAAATACTACCATCCTGGCGGTAAACCTTGGTGGAGCGGTTATTCCGGCTGGCTTAAGCTTTTTTTTGATTTTAAGATGGTGGCCTCTGGTGTTGTATTTTACTGCTGGAACTCTCATTGTGGCTCTGCTGGTTAACCGGGTAGCCAGGCCGATTAAGGGATTGGGAATTGCCACTCCAGCCCTTTTTCCGCCCTTTCTGGCGGCTCTGGTAGCTTTTCTTCTCGGGCTACTGAGTCCATCTGGCCTGTCCGCAGCTCCGGTCATAGCTTATGTTTCTGGAACGCTTGGGACTTTGATTGGGGCTGATCTGATGAACCTAAAAAAGATAGCCGGGCTGGGAGCTCCAGTGGCTTCAATAGGAGGAGCCGGGACTTTTGACGGGGTTTTCCTGACCGGAATTCTGGCAGTAATTCTCACCGGTTTTTAATCTCTCGCTTTAAGTACAGGCTCTGGTTTTTTCTCCTGGAATTTGCCCGGGTTAAGAGGAAAGTTTACTCTTAAATCGGGCTTTAACCTGATCTACAAAAGCTTCCAGTCGGGTGAGTTCGCTGGCTGAGCCGGTTTCTCCGAAAACCAGGGTTGGGAGAGGAATGTGGTCAAAATCGTTTCTGATTCGGGCGGAGATGGCTGCTGAAGCCGTCCCTAACATGCAGTTAAAGCAGATGACGTTGATTATTCCATCAGCCCCTTTGCGAGCAAAATCAATCATCCTGGCCACGTTCAGGAAGAGGGTCTGGTTATTGTTATAATCAAGGTAAGCGACTGCCGATTCTACAATTTCTTTATAACCCGGCTCTCTGGTTTTAAGCTCAGAGATCTCCAGCTTTTTGACTACTTCTCGTCTCTTAACCTCTTTTACCAGGTTCAGTCCAGCCGACTTCAGAGCTTCGGCCAGGCTTCCGGAGGATAATTTGTCATAAAATTCTCGGCTGAAACTAAAGTCTATTTCGTCCACCAGAAAAGGGGAGGGCCAGACTTCGCAGCCCAGCTTTTCCAGCTGATGGTAGAGGTAATTGTTGGCAAACGGGTTCTGGCGGGTGTAGATGTCGCCGGCTATGCCAATAACCGGACGATTTTCAGCTTTGGTTTTGATCTTTTTCAACTGGCGGCTGATTTTTTGAAGAGCCTCGTCCAGCCGGTTTTCGGCCAGTCCAGCCTCTAAAGATTTAAGGCTTTCTCTGAAAGCCTGGTCAGTTTCCCCTCGGTTGATTTCGTAGGGGCGAGTCTGACAGGCAATTTTGATGAGTCGGTCGGTGGCCACCAGACCCTGCCACAGACTTTTCAGGCCTTCAAATCCGATGAGTTTCCAGAAGTAGTTTATAGTTGGAGTGAGGACCAGAAGACCGTTGAGGTTCAGGTCGGAGAGCAAGTGTCTCATGGCCGGCCCGTATTGCTGCAGGAGGCAGGAATATCGGGCTCCGGGGAAAAAGAAGACAGCAGGCTGCTCCTGATTATGGCTCAGAGCAAACTTGAGCAGGTCGCCGAGGAGAAAAGAATAAGCATGACATTCCTTGCCGGACGAGTATTTTTCTCCCAGTTCCAGGCTTTTTTCATCCGGGGGTGGCAGAACTTCAGCCTGAAAACCACATTGCTTAAGCACTCCAGCGAAAACAACTGCATGGTCGGCAAAGTATGGAATAATAAAGCGGAAATTTTTTAGCTCTTCAGGTGGAAGAGTTTCCGGGTCTGGAACTTTTCTTTTTAAGCTGAGGCTCCGCCCGGCTAACTGATTCTGGGTGATTTCATCAGCAAAGGCTTCCAGTCTGGTAACAAGGCCAGCTTCACCGCGGTGCTCGTCAAATTCCAGAAAAAGATGTGGTTTGGAGGCAACCAGGTTTTTCAGATGCTTAATCGTAAACCCATCCAGCCCGCAACCGTAGCTGCTTAGAAAAACGGTCAGAGCCCGTTGTGACTGGCTGGACCAGAAAGCAGCTTTTAGCAGCTGACGGGGATAACGCCACGGAGGCAGATCTGAAGGTTCTAACGGTAGATCAGAGAGAGAGACACTTTCTAATGGTAGGTAGTCAACCGGAATAGCTGTCACCCCTATCTTTTCCAGATGAAACCAGAGATTGAGGTTTAGGTAATTATCATAAAGCAAATAAGGGCGTCCGGAGATTATCCAGAGATTTTTATCCCGGGACTGAGTTATAATCTCCTGACCGAGGGCTTTTAATTTCTCCTTGAATTCAAGATGAGCTTTCCACGAAGACTCCCAGGCCGCTTTTATTATTTCTTCAGGTTCTTTGAGCAGTCGGGATAGAGATTTTAAGTTGTCTTGAAGGCTGTTTTCATATGGTTCCAGGTAAATATGGCAGGTCAGTAGTTTTGACCGGAGAGACTCCGGTAACATAGAAGGCAGATGCTCGGTGTAAGGACAAAAATAGTAAGAATCTGTTTTGCTCCGGTGGCTGTCTACAAACGATGGAAAGAAAACCAGATCTACTTCGGGATCGTTTTGGAGATAGCTTATATGCCCGAGAGCAATTTTTACTGGCAGGCAGGTTTCGGCTGTTTGATGTTTTACTCCAGCTTCCAGTATTTCCTGATTGGTCTCCGGAGAGACCTTAACCCGGTAACCCAGATGACGGAAAAATTTGAACCAGAAAGGCAGAAATTCCTGAAAAACTGAAGCCCGTGGAAGGCCGATAGTCAGCTGGTTGATTTTCTTTTCCTGGGGCTCGGTTAGCATTTCTTCAAGCAGCTTATTCCTGTAAATCAGCGGGTTATGATATTGAGTTCTGGAATCTTCCAGTTTGGACTGGGTGGTGAAACGTTCACAGATATCTCCAAAGTAGACGGTTTCCTGGCCGGAAGAGATGGAAACCACCTGACAGCGGTTAGAGCAGTGACGGCACTCAAAGGAAGTCAGATTGAAGGGCTGAAGTAGTTTTTCTTTAATTTCTTCAGCCGATAAAGATTTCTTGCCGATTTTTCTAACTTTTTCTTTAGCTTCAAGAGCTGCTCCGATGGCTCCGGAAATACGGTTATAAGGATGAACTTTTATCTCTTTTCCCAGCAGATTAGAAAAAGCCCTGACTACCGCCTGGTTTGAAGCCACTCCTCCCTGGAAGATAATTTCTTTCCCAATCGGCCTTCTTTCAACTACTTTTTCCAGGTAGTTGCGGGCAATGGAATAAGCCAGTCCGGCCACCAGATCTGGTAGCGGGCAGTTCTGGGCTGAAGCCCTTATCAGCTCAGACTCCATAAAAACGGTACAGCGGCTTCCCAGGTCGTAAGGACTGGTAGAAAGTGAGGCCAGACGGGCAAAATCCGTTTCTATTCTGAAACCCAGCTGGGCAGCCTGCTCTTCCAGGAAAGAACCGGTGCCAGCAGCGCAGATTTTGTTCAGGTTAAAGTCGACCACCCGGCCTTTTTCAACCTGGAGGTACTTGGAATCCTGCCCGCCTATTTCAAATATGGTGTCAGCTTCAGGAAAATAAAAACAGGCACTTCTTCTCTGACAGGTGATTTCGTTCTTAATAGAATCAGCTTTGACCAGACGTCCGGCCAGGTAGCGGCCGCTTCCAGTGGTTCCAATGCCCAGGATTTTTAAACCGGCCGGACAGCGAGCAAATAGTATTTTGAAGCCTTCCTTTAAGGCCTCTAAAGGCTGGCCGTGGGTAGGAAGGTAAACCCCAGTCAAGATTTTGTTGTTTTCGTCGAGTAAAACCAGGTTGGTGCTGACCGAGCCGATGTCTATTCCAAGATAAGCTTCTACTGGGCCGGTCAGAGGCTTTTCAGGTTCAGAGGGAGGTTGGTTCATCAGCTGGCCAAGCGGAGGCAGGAAACTGCTGGTTTTCTCCTGGCCAGGTTTTAATTCATCCAGGATGCTTTCCAGAGAGGAGTAAGACTCAGGCGACAGGTTTTTTCCTGCCAGAAGGGCCGCTCCGATTGCTGGAATAAAAGGCGAATCTTTGGAATAAAAAACCAGATCTTCTCTGGCATTCAGGATGGTGGATAAGGCTCTGACCAGGCCGGCGTTTTTGGTAGTTCCACCGGACAGGGCCACTGGCAGCTCACAGGTTTTTCCCTTAAGCAAGGACGAGCTGACAGACCGGGCCAGGGCCAGGCAAACACCGTAAGCTATTTCTTCCACTGGAGTGCCCTTTTGCTGCAGATGAATCATATCCGATTTAGCAAAGACGCTACAACGGCCGGCAACCCGGGCTGCTTTTCTGGCCCGGCTGGCCAGTTCGGAAAATTTCTCCAGGGGCAGTTTCAGCCGGTAAGCCTGTTGCTCCAGGAAAAGGCCGGTACCGGCGGCACATCTTTCGTTAAAAGCAAATTCGGTAATTTCCGGTAAGAAGCTGTTATCAATTGCTGTACCGAACTGCACCCAGCGGGCAGTCTCGGCGCCTACGTCAAAAGCAGAGCGAGCTTGAGGGAAAAGATATCTAACGCCTGAGGCCAGGCAAGTTATCTCGTTTATTTTTTTTACCTGGTCAGGAAACAGGAGCCCAGCAGAACCTGACCCGGTTACTCCCACAGCTAAGGCCCCGTTGCCGAGGACAGAGCTATTTCTCTGAAGAATTCTCTTTAAAGCAACCAGAAGATTTCCACGGACTGGTTCGTAATCCTTAGCGATGATTTCTGACTTCCGGTCTAAGATAACCAGCTTAAGGGTACTGACACCCAGGTCCAGACCGACCATCATTCTTTCCATAAGTTGCTCCTCGTGAGAAATCGAATTAAGAAAGAAGTTTTAAGAGTCTGTAGTCGTCCTGGAAAATTAGCTTTTTGGGCTGAATCGCCATTTCGAGCGGTATCAATTCTATTTTTTCATTTTTTTCATTTTTAAAGGAGACACATCTATCGGTATGACCAACTAAAAGAGCTTGAACTGCAGCCTCGCCCAGCCTGGTGCCAAGTATTCGGTCAAAGGCGGTGGGACGGCCTCCCCGCTGGATATGTCCGAGAACGGCAATTCTGGTTTCCAGACCGGTGAGCAAGGTGATAGCCGTGGCTACATCCTGGGCCCGGGCTTTGCCTTCAGCCACTATGATTATCCAGCTGACCTTGCCCTGGGCATTGCCCCGCTGGATTTCCCGGCAGATTTCATTGAGGTCGAAATCCTGTTCAGGAAGGATGACGTCTTCACATCCACCAGCCAGAGCTACTTTCATGGCCAGATAACCACAGTCGCGGCCCATAACCTCGACCACAAAAATTCTTTCTAAACTGGTAGCTGTGTCCCTGATTTTGTCAAGGGCATCAAGGGCCACGTTAACTGCGGTATCCGCCCCAATGCAGAAATCAACTCCGTTAACATCATTATCGATGGTGGCCGGAATTCCCATCACTCTAAGGCCGTATTTAGTAGCCAGCAGATGGGCAGCGGTAAGCGAACCGTTCCCGCCTATGACTATAAGCCCGTCTATTTTATTTTCTTCTATAGTTTTTAAGGCCAGTTTCTGGCCTTCTTCAGTCAAAAATCTCTCCGAGCGGGCCGACTTAAGGATAGTACCTCCCTGGTTGATTATCCCGGAAACTGAACGACGGTCAAGCGGCAGGAGACGATTGTCTATCAAGCCGTCATAACCCCTGAGAATCCCAACTACTTCCACCTGATAGCTGCTGGCTGTGCGGACCACAGCCCGTAAAGCAGCGTTGACTCCAGCACAATCTCTGGTTATTACAGCAATCTTTTTGAGCATCTTAATAACCCCAGATCTGAGTTTTGATGATAATACCAGATTTGGATTTCAGTTTAAAGACCGACCACAGTAGGGACAGAAGCTAAAATCCTTTTTCAGCCGGCCTCCGCAGTCAGGGCACAGCTCATTCTGCCTGGTGAAGTCATAAGGTTTGTCTTGAGTTTCCGAGATTGATTCCAGCCCGCAATTTTCGCAGCTGAAAAACGGTTTTCCCTTTTTTACCGGGAAGAGCGGTATGAAAAAAAGGTTAAGATAATGATCAATTCTTATTCTGAAAAAAGAATGGTGGCCGCACCTCAGACAAACCCGGGGCAACTCATCCAGCTTCCTGACTTTCGGAGTAATCCCTCCAATGAAAAAAAACATCCTCAGTGGTGTCCTTTCATGTATTTCATAAATTCTTCAACTCGGGCTGGAGGCTCCGTTTTCAAGCTCACCAGGATTACTGCGATAAAGGACAGAATAAAAGCTGGAACCCATTCTGAAACCATAGCTTTTAAGGGAGGAATCAGGTACCAGACAATTTCGGTGGTGGTGCCCACCAGAATGCCAGCAATAACTCCTTCCTTAGTTGTTTTTTTCCAGTATAAAGAAAGAAGCATGGCTGGTCCGAAAGCCGCTCCCAGACCACCCCAGGCGAAGAGAACCAGGTAAAATACCAGTTTGTCGGCATAGGCGGCAAAAAGCAGTGCTACCAGGGCAATGATTAAGGTGAAAGACCGGCTGATGAGGACCAGGGTTTTTTCTGAAAGCTGTTTATTCCTAGCCAGTATTTTCTGATAGGCATCGCGAACAAGGGCTGAAGAAGCAACCAGCAGCTGAGATGAAGCCGTAGACATGATGGCCGCAAAAATAGCTGCGATGGTCAGACCAAACAGAAAAGGATGAAGATGCTGAGACCCCAGAAGCGGGTAGACATTCTCCGGGTCCTTTCCTGGCAGGTTGGCCACATCCTGATAAAGAGCCCGGCCTGCCAGGCCGATGAAAATTGCTCCCCAGGCCATGAACACATTCCAAATAGTGCCAATGAGAGCGGTTTTATTCAGCTTTTCGGGGTCCTCAATGCTCATATACTTGTTCAGGATGTGGGGATTTCCGGGAGAACCGAAGCCGATGCCTACATAGCTGAGCCAGGCTCCAAAGGTAAGAGAAAAAGTGTCAAGGTATTTCGGGGAAAAAGCCTGCAGAGTAGAAAGAAGCTGGCCCAGTCCTCCGAAATGAACAATGGCAATTATTGGAAGAATCATTAGAGCAAAAATCATGAACAGGGCCTGAAGGGTATCAGTCAAACAGACTGCGAGAAAACCACCCAGAACAGTGTAGAAAATGACTATTCCAGCGGTTATCAGGATTCCCTGAAGCGGGCTCAGGTTAAAGCTGGCAGCTAAGGATTTACCGCCGGCATTGAACTGAGCTGAGACATAGGCAGTCATGAAAATGAGGATTGGGATTAAAGCGAAAATACGGAGCAGGTGTTTGTGATCTTCAAATCTGGACTCAAAATAATCGGGGATAGTAATATCGCCCATCTTACCGGTGAAATAGCGGAGTCTTTTACCGGGAAAGATGAACATAAAAAGCTCTACTACTATGTAGCCTGCTACTGCCCAGACGGCTGAGACCCCTCGGGTAAAAGCCAATCCCGAAACTCCTATTAGCAGCCAGGCGGAACGACCAGAAGTCACAGCGGCCATAGCTACCACAAAAGATTTCATCTGGCGTCCACCCAGGAAGAATTCTCCTATCCCTCTTGAAGAGAACCTGGCTGAAATGATGCCAACGGCAACCATCATCAATACATAGATGACAAAAGCGGCCAAAGACCAGGGATTGGTATTAAGGCTGAGGGCGTTCATTTTAGCCCTCCTTTTCTTAAAGTTAAAGCAAAGGCAATAATTAAAATGACTGCTGGCATGATGAATAAGCCGAAATAGGTTGACAGCATAGTCACCTCCCTTAGATGGCATAAATTATCATAGACCGATTTTATCTGCAATTGTTGGGTTCTTATTTGATTTTTATGGAAGAAAAGGCTGATTTATGGTATGAATTAAATCTTATCTGTAAACGGAGGCTATTGATGAAAGAGAAAAAAATGATAGTGGTAGTAATTTTCCTCAGCTTTATTTTATTGCTGGTAGCTTCTGCCTGCCGGCGGTCAGCTCAAGAGAAAGTCAACTATCCCCAGACCAGAAAGGAAGCAGTGGTGGATGATTATTTTGGAGTGTCTGTGCCCGACCCCTACCGCTGGCTGGAGGATGATAATTCTGAGGAAACTAAAAAATGGGTAGAAGAACAGAATAAAGTGACCTTTGCTTTTCTGGAAAAAATTCCCTACCGGGAGAAAATTAGGTCAAGGCTAAAAGAAATTTACAACTATCCCCGGATGAGCCAGCCTATCAGGGCCGGTGAGTATTATTTCTTCTACAAAAACGATGGACTTCAAAACCAATCGGTTATTTACATCCAGAAGGGACTGGAGGGACAGCCTGAAGTTTTCATAGATCCTAACCAGCTCTCACCGGATGGGACGGTCAGCATTAGATTAGCCGGGTTCTCGCCAGACTTCCGTTATGTAGCTATAACCCGGTCCGAAGCCGGCTCGGATTGGTCAGAAATCAGGGTAATGGAGATTGCTACCAGGAAAGAACTGCCGGATCGCATCCGGTGGGTTAAATTTTCCGGTGCTGCCTGGTACCAGGATGGGTTTTTCTACAGCGGATATGATAAGCCGGCTCCAGGGGAGGAGCTTAAAGCCCGCAATGAATTCCAGAAGGTTTTTTACCACCGGCTTGGTGAACCACAGGAGAAAGATGTTCTGGTTTATGAAGACCGGAATAACCCGCTTCGCTATTTTAACCTGGGTGTTACTGAAGACCAGAAATACGCCATTCTGGAGGTTTCAGCCGGTACCTCCGGTAACGAGCTTTACTGGAAGGACTTAAGTCAGAAAAAGTCGGATTTTAAACTTCTTATTCCCGGGTTTGAAAATGATAGCGAAGTCATTGACAACCTGGGCGATAAATTTCTGGTCAGGACTAACATTGGCGCTCCTAATTACCGTCTGGTACTGGTAGACCCGAGAAACCCATCCCAGGAAAGCTGGAAGGAAATTTTTCCTGAAAAACCAGAAGTGCTAACCGCGGCTCTGACGGCGGGTGGATATGTTTTTGGAGTTTATCTTCAGGATGCTCACACCAGGGTTTATCAGTATTTACCTGATGGTTCTCTGGTTAGAGAAGTGGAATTGCCAGCTATTGGGACGGCTTCTGGTTTTGGCGGCTGGCGGGATGATAAAGTGGTCTTTTACACCTTCCAGTCCTTTAACTATCCGCCGACTATTTACAAATTTGACCTGGCTTCCGGTCAGTCAGAAATTTTTGCCAGACAGGAAGTAAAGTTCAGACCGGAAGATTTTGAAGTCAAACAGGTTTTTTATCAGAGCAAGGATGGGACCAGGGTGCCGATGTTCATTGTTCATAAAAAGGGCCTGATGCTGGACGGCAAAAATCCGGCCTTTCTTACCGGTTACGGCGGTTTTAACATCAGCCTGCTGCCTTTATTCAATCCGTCGATTGTGCCCATTCTGGAAAACGATGGGGTTTTTGCCCAACCCAACCTCAGGGGTGGGGGTGAGTACGGAGAAAACTGGCACCGGGCTGGGATGCTGGAGAACAAACAGAATGTTTTCGACGATTTTATCGCAGCTGCCGAATATTTGATAAAAGAAAAATATACCTCTCCGAAGTACCTGGCTATTTCCGGGGCCTCAAACGGAGGTCTGCTGGTTGGAGCGGTAATGACCCAGAGGCCAGAGCTCTTCCGGGTAGCCTTTCCGGCAGTCGGAGTCCTGGATATGCTCCGCTACCACAAATTTACGGTCGGCTGGGGCTGGGTGGTTGAGTACGGGTCAAGTGAGCGGGAAGACCAGTTCCGGTATCTTATAAAATATTCGCCGCTGCACAATGTCCGGGAAGGCGTGTGTTATCCTGCTACGCTGATTACCACAGCTGACCACGACGACCGGGTAGTCCCGGCTCATTCTTTCAAATTTGCCGCTACCCTTCAGGAAAAACAGAGCTGTCACAACCCGGTTTTAATCCGGATAGAGACTCGCTCCGGACACGGTTCGAGCAACATCACCAAAGCCATAGATGAGCTGACAGATAAGTATGCTTTTATGTTCTATGTGATGGGACTGAGGCCTATCTACCGCTAAAGATTTTTAAGCCAGACCAGGTCTGGAAGGGATTCGCGGCCAGCCCTGGTATTACGAAATTTAAAATAGTAACACCGCTTATTATAAATCAGCTCGGGTCCCCGACCCTTTCTGGTGAGCCTGCATAAAAAAATTGATTTGAGCTTTAATGGAGGTAAGAAAGGAGCTTGTGGTAGAAATGGTCTTCCTCAGGTCAGCAGTCTTAAAATTCTCTACTCTCAAAAAATTAAAAGCCCGGGTTCAATTTTAAGATTTACCCAGTCGAGGCAACCCTCAATTTTTTATTTCCTTATCCTCGAGTAGCTTTCTCCATTTATCCATCAGGGCTCTGTTGAGGTCAAGCGGGGGCTTAGCCTCTTCCGGGAGAAAAGATTTATAGGGGTGGGTCTTTATGTATTCTTCGAACTCAGCTCTGATTTTTTTGAGTTCTTCCGGTCTGGTCAGCAGATCGATGGCGGTAAGAGCCATAGCTTTAGCCCCGGCGTTTAAACCTTTCCAGGCTATGGAACCGTAGACCGAGGCTACTGTCGACCAGTGGTGGCCCACTGCTCCGGGCACGTTGGATGGAAAACGGACGGTGGCCGTGGGAGCTACCAGAGTAACTTCCCCAACATCTGTAGAACCGCCACCAATAAAAGCTTCTCGCGGTTCTCTAAGCTTGCTGACTTCTTTTTTGAGTCCTTCCTCTCTCGCCTGGAGTTCTTTCTGTAGTGCCCTGGCAAATTCTTCCTCCTCCTTATCCCAGAGCGGCATACCGGTCAATTCGATGTTTTTCTGCAGAAGTTCAGCCAGAGCCCTATTGCCGTGAAATTGATGGGTAGCACTCAGGACTTTGACCTCAGATAGCTCGGTGCCAGTGGCCAGGGCAGCGGCCTTAGCACAGTTGACTACTCTTTCAAACATCTGTTCTAAATGCTCGTCGGTGTTCCTGATGTAATACCAGACTGAGGCTCTGTCCGGAACGACATTGGGAGCTTCTCCTCCTTCCATGATGATGTAATGCAGACGGTGGGCGGGATTTAAGTGTTCCCGGAGGTAGTTGGTGGCCACATTCATAAGCTCCACCGCATCCAGGGCGCTTCGGCCGGCCCAGGGAGCACCGGCGCTGTGAGCAGTTTTGCCCTTAAAGGTGAAAAGCACCGAAATAACAGCATTGCCGGAAACTCCGTAAGAGGTACCGAAGTCGCTGGAGCTGTGGTTGTCGAGGACAGCCTCCACGTCCTTAAATAGGCCGGCTCTGACCATATAAGGACGACTGGCCAGGATTTCTTCTGCCGGTGAACCAAAAACTTTGATAGTCCCTTTTATCCCGAACCTTTCCATGGCCTTTTTGGTGGCAATAGCGGCGGCTACGGCGGCTGTGCCCATGGTGTTATGACCGCAACCATGTCCGGGAGCTCCTTCTATCAGCGGGTCTTTTTTGGGAATCCTCCCTTTCTGGGAAAGCCCTGGCAGGGCGTCAAATTCTCCCAGAAAACCGATAACCGGCCGGCCTTCTCCATAAGTAGCCACAAAGCAGGTCGGAAGGCCGGCCAGACCTCTTTCCACCCGAAATCCTTCCTTTTCCAGGGTCTCGGCCAGCAGGGCTGAGGATTTATACTCCTGAAATCCGAGCTCAGCAAAGCTCCAGATGCGGTCTGAAATCTTTCCAAAATACTCAATCTGTTCTGGCTGACTGAGCCATTCCAGGACATATTTTTTTTCCCGGCTGATATTTAGGGATTGCTTTTTGCTTTCACCCTGAACCTTTTGACCAGCCGACAAGTGATCCCAGGAAGTCAACAAAATTAGCAGTATCAGAAAAAAATTAATCAGTAAGAATCTCTGTCCAGGTCTCCTGAAGCGAGGTTGAAAAATTTCCGGGATTTTCTTCTCTTCCAGAATTTTGGCCAGGTTCATGGTTTTTTCTCCTTTTCCCGTCTCTTGAATTTTTCCAGCAGTTCAGTATAGCGGTTGCTCAGGTCAACCTCTTTCCCTTCAATGAAGACTTTTTCTATCCTGGTGCCCAGCTCCAGCAGGTCGCCATCGGCCAGGACAAGGTTAGCCAGTTTGCCCTTCTCCAGGCTTCCCAGATCTTTATCCACCCCGAAAATTTCAGCCGGGTAAATGGTTACCGCCTTAAGGGCTTCTTTTCGGTCAAGGCCAAAGGCAGCGGCTTTAGCTGCATGGTAAGGGAGATCCTTGGCAGCGCTTGAGCTTGAAGAGGAAAAAGCTATCTTTACCCCGGCTCTATTAAGGATACCGGGGTTAAGGAAAAGCGCATCATAGCCATCTTCCCAGAGTGGCGGCAGGTCATAAAGAGAACCAATGAGACAGGGGATGCCGGATTTTTTTATTTCTTCAGCCACCTTAAATCCCTGATGAACACCATAGAAAATAGCTTTTATTTTTTCTTCCTGAACGAACTTGATAGTCTGGATGATGTCCTTATCTGCCTGGACAGAGAAGATAACCGGTAGTTCACCTTTAACTACTGGTAATAAAAAATGAGAAACTTCGTCGAAATCAGGTCTGGGCAGAAGCAGGTTTTTCTCTGCTTCAGCTCTTCTTTTTTCATACATCCGGGCTTTATGGAAGAGTTGTTTAAGTTCAGCCAGAGCCCGCTCGGTGGAGACTGCTGCTGGCTGACCCATCCCCATAAATCCCCGGCGTCCACCTCTTATTCCAGGGAGCTCCACGACCATAGCCAGGCTTTCTTTTATGGCCATCTGCCGGTTGGTCCAGCCATGGAGCTTGATTAAGGTGCTCTGGCCGGAGATAAGCCCACCAGAAGGAGCCACTACCGCCGCTAAGATGCCGTTAGCCCTGGCAATCGGAATGTGCATTGAATCATACTTTAAGGCTTCAATAGCCTTAACCTGGGGATTTATCCGGCCTGTTTCTCTGTTGTCCACTGTGGCTGCTACCCCGCTTATTTCGACCAGCCCCAGGGAGGAGTAACTGTCTATCATTCCAGGATAGGCGGTCAGTCCTTTAGCTTCCACTATTCTGGTGTCGGGTGGAATGGAAACTGTAGTTCCAATTTCTGTAATCCGACCATTTTTTATTAAGATAGTTCCCTCGGGTATTTCCTCCCCAACCACCGGAACAATTCTGACCTTGACGATGGCCAGAGCTTCGCTGTCTTCAGGCCCAGCGGCTTTTACAGGGTTAATCCACCCCACCAGCAGCCCAACGAGCAGGATAGAATAAAGGATAAGTCTGGAGTGGGAGATTTTTTGTTTTATGGCTGATTTTATTTTCTTGAGGTTCATCAGTTCCCTCCTTTCTTAATAGCTGCGGCTTCTCTTTCCTGAAGCAACTTCTCTCGATCGAAATAAACTTCACCCTCAATAATGGTCAGGTCGCAGCGAGTGTAGGCGCTCATCGGATGTTCGCTGAAGAGAGCCAGGTCCGCCTGTTTACCAACCTCTATACTTCCGACTATCTGGTCCACTCCTAACTGTTTGGCGGCGTTTATGGTTATCATTTTCAGGGCTTCATCAGGAGTAACTCCATATTTAACTGCCTTTCCGGCCTCGTTGAACAGCCGTCGAATTCTTTCGCTGCTATCGGAATTAATAGAAACCAGAATACCTCTTTGAGCACAGTAGGCGGCGTTGTAGGCAATGCCTTCGGCCGCTTCGATTTTGTAGGCCCAGCTGTCGATGAAAACCGAAACCCCGACTCCAGCCTCCAGAAGTTCATCAGTAATTTTGTAAGCTTCCCAGGCGTGTTCAAAAGCCCCTATCTTGAAACCGAACTCCCTGGCCAGGTTCAAAAACTCCACCATCTCGGTAGCTACGTAGGCGTGACAGCGGGCAATCAACCGGCCGCGGAGCAGTTCAGCCAGGGTTTCTAACCTCAGGTCTTTTCTCGGCGGAATCAGATTAGCCGGGGGATTCTTGGATTTTCTCAGTTTTTCATAGCGGTCCCATTCTGCCATATAATCTCTGGCTTTGAGCAGCTCCCGGCGAATGATGGCATTTGCCCCCATTCTGGTAGCTGGATAACGCTGGGGCCGGCCAGGCAGAAGAGTTCGATTGGACTGCTTAACATTTTCCCCCAGGGCAAATTTCAGAGTAGGAAAAGCCTCTTTTACAATTAGCTCCTCGGATGGTTTCCCCCATTTAAGTTTCAGGACTACGTTGACTCCCCCGATGGGGTTGGCGCTCCCGTGCATGGTATGGACCATGGTCACTCCACCGGTTAGAGCGGTGAAAATTGAGGGGTCATCGGCGTTGATAACATCAGCCATTCTAACTTCGGGGGTGATGGCTTCAGTCCCTTCATTCGTTCCGGAAAGAGCGATATGGGTGTGAGTGTCAATGATTCCGGGAATAAGATACCGACCGTTGGCTTCAATCACTCTGGTGCCGGGTGGAGCTGTCAGGTTCTGGCCTATCTGTTTAATCATACCGTTGACAATTAAAACATCACCTTTTGGTATCACTCCTGAAGTTACAGTCATCACAGTGGCGTTTTTTATCAGCAGGTTGCCTCCGGCCAGCAAGCTGGAAGCCGAAAAACCCAGAATGGTCAAAATGGTTGAAAGAACTACTATCTTTTTTAACGAGGTTCTCATTGACCTTTCTCCTCATAATTAAAAACAATACCATCAACCAGGACTCTGACCACTTTGGCCTTTTCGTCGAATAACTCGCCGCGGGTCAGGATAAGGTTGGCGATTTTGCCTGGCTCCAGGGTTCCGAGCTGTTTCTCAAGACCAAGCCAGCGGGCCGGTTCTATGGTTAAGGCCCTCAGGGCAGCTTCCTGAGAAAGTCCAGCTTTAATCGCCAGTTTGAGGTTTTTCAAGAAGCTGGAGTCAGACAGCCCGAAGCTGGTCAGAGCAAAAGCAATTTTTTCCCGGTGGAGGATGGCGGCATTGGCTGGATAAATTTCAGCTTCCGCTTTTTTTCTGACCGCATCGCCCTGTTGAGCATAGAGGCTGGTGCTGGGTGGCCGGAAGTCCAGGTTGAGGAGCAGGGGAACCCTGGAATTTTTTAGCAGCTCCAGAACTCTCCAGGCTTCATTACATCCGGTGAGCAGTCCGTTCAGTCGGAATTCAGCAATCAGTCGCAGAGCCCTTTTGATGTCTTCCTGGTTGTTACACTGAAAAACTACTGGTTTCTTATCGACCACGAACGGAATGAGGGCTTCTAAAAACGGGTCAAATTCTGGCCGTTTCAGGTTCAGGGGATTAGAATTATACCTTTTCCAGTGGTCAGAATAATGAAGGGTGTCGTAAAATTTCTGCCTCAAAAAAGCTACTGTGCCCATCAGGCTTGAGGGATAAAGACCTCGTTCAGTAGTGAAATTGATATGTAAAGCCCAGGGCTGCTTTAAGACCATAGCCTGAAGCTGGTCGCCGTTAAGGTTTAGAACCGCACTTTGTCCTTGAAAAATTCCCCGGTTGGGAGCCACCACCACGGTGGTAATTCCAACCTTATGATAGGATTCTATGGTCTGCTTTTTTGGTTTAAGCTGTTTTAAAACCAGAAGTTCCGGAAATTGCTGAGGTTCGGCCGGCTGAGTCAGAGACTGGAAAAAATCTTCCGGTTGCCGGGGCTCCGACGGCTCCGGTGCTTCCAGAAACAGGTTGGTATGAGCCGAGATCAAACCCGGATAAGCCGTCAGACCAGAGGCCTCGATGACTTCAGCGTCCGGAGGAATTTTGATTTTATCAGCCGGGCCTACAGCCTCAATCAGACCATCCCGAACCAGGATTGTTCCTTTGTCCAAAATCGGGCCGGCAATCGGGATTATCCGGCAGTTAACCAGAGCGTAAGCTGGTTTGACTTCAGCATTGGCTGACTGAGCAACCCAGCTTAAAAAGGTCATCGCGGAGACGACCAGAATGAATATGACCAGTGCTCCCCGATTTCTCCGGGACTTGGTTTTTTCAGATTGCATCTTCATGAACCTCCTTCTTGGGAAAGAATTTTCTCGGCCAGCTCTTAAAACCAGCGTTTAGAAGCAGAGAAGAGAGAATTCTTATTAACCTGAACGTTTTGGCAATACTGGTAAAGCCACTGGTGGGAAATCGGACAGGTGACTTTAGCTCCCGTAAAAAAAAATTGATAGAAGACTGGTTTTGTGGCCTTCTACTCCTGAGCTTCGAAGTTAACGCCGGTTTCTGCATAAAATTCTTTAGAAAAAATATCTTATTTCTTGTTGCTTATTTGTCAATAAAAAAATTCTTTCTGATTGAGACCAAGACCAGGCTTTTAGGCCAGAAGGCTGAGCCTGAAAGAGGAAAGAGTTAAGGAAGACAGGTTTTTGTGCCGGGAAGCAAGAAAAAAAATTATTGAAAGATGAAGGTGAATAATAGGGAAACGGTAAAAAAAATAAAAGGAATCAAATTTGATTTTAGTGGTAAGATTATTTCGGTATGGCCAGTCTCTACTTGTCTTAACTTTACAAATAGAATAAAATTCAGAACAGTACTATAAAGTAGATAAACTTTCTGTTTAGAGGAGAGCAGTATGAAAAAAAAGATGGTTGTTCTCTTATTAATTTCTTTGGGCCTCCTTTTCAGCAATCTGCCTGCTCAGGCTCAGCAGAACAAGTTTGGTCTCGGGATAATCCTCGGAGAACCAACCGGACTGATAGCCAAGTACTGGACCAGCCGAACTACGGCCTTTGATGTGGCCGGGTCCTGGTCGTTTGAGGGGAAAAATTCCTTCCACCTCCATGCAGATTATCTTTTTCACAGTTTCAATCTGATAAAAGTGGACAGAGGTAAGCTGCCTCTCTACTATGGCTTCGGATTCAGGGTAAGCCTGAAAGATGATACTCGACTTGGTATCAGAATACCGGTCGGCTTGAGCTATATGTTTGAAAAAACCCCGATTGACATCTTCATGGAGGTCGGGCCGGTTATGGATGTAATTCCGGCCACTGAATTTCGGGTTTCTGCTTTTATAGGGTTTAGGTATTATTTTTGATTGCTGGAGTCAGTGGCCAGCTATCAGAAAAGAGTTTAAGCATATAGCCTGCGGCGGTAATTAAATTGCAGTTGAGCCGGGCTATATAAGATTTAAGGCTGCAGAAAGTCCCGGATTAAAGGTAAGTTATTGGTTTTTTTAATCTGACCTGATTAGCTGGTTGATTTCAGTTCATAAATGGATAAAATCAGAAAAAAACTTTAATGGAGCTCTGGAATGCTTTCCACAATTGAAAGAATTATTCTGGCCCTGGTGGTGGGGCTAACCTTTTTCCTGTTCTTTATTCCGGTATTCCGGAGAATCTGGTTTTTAACCCGTCTTAGAGCTGAAAACCGGTTTGATTCTCTTTTGCGCCGCTTTTTTTACACTCTGTCCCGGGTTTTCTTCCAGCTCTGCACCTTAAAAAACGAAAGGCCCTGGACCGGTTTAGCTCATGTCCTGATTTTCTATGGAGCCCTGACTTTTGACACCATGACCGTTAATCATTTGATAGAGGGTTATGTTGATGGTTTCTACCTTTTTGGTTCGACCTGGTTCGGGAAGCTTTTTTCTGCTTCAGTGGAAGTCTTTTCCCTGATGGTACTTGCAGGATTGCTCTTTTTTGTTTTCCGAAGGTTTGTTCTCAAACCAACCGCTTACAACACCGGTTCCAGAGATTCTGCCTTGATTTATCTTTTTATCTTTCTGGCTGTGTCTACCTATCTTTTGTTCAAAATGGTGGTAGTGGTTCAGCATCCAGCTGAAGGCAACTGGAGCTTTCTCAGCCAGTTTTTAGCCAGGCTCCTGAAGCTTTCAGATGTTTCCGGCGAAGCTCTGGAGTTTTACCTGAAGTTTGCCTACTGGCTTCACACCCTGGTGGTTTTAGCCTTTATTTCTTATGTGCCTCATTCAAAGTATTTTCATCTGTTCGCCGGGCCGGTTAATCTTTTTTTCCGAAAACACCGTCCCACTGCTGAAATGCCAGTCCTGGACCTGGAAGCAGCCGAAAATTTCGGAGTTGAGAGGGTGAACGATTTTACCTGGAAAGACGGACTGGATGCTCTGGCCTGTGTGGAGTGTGGTCGCTGTCAGGATGTCTGCCCGGCTTTTTTGAGCGGGAAAGCCCTCTCACCCAAGATGGTCATAGTTAATCTGGAAAAACATCTTCTGGCTTCATATCCGGAGTTAAAAGCCGGGAAAGCACATGAACTTCCGCCTCTGGTCCCTCAGGTTTTCAAGGAAGAGGAAATCTGGACCTGCACTACCTGCGGAGCCTGCCTTCACGTCTGTCCTTTTGACATTGAACATCCACCAAAGCTCCTCAGTCTGAGACAGAATTTGGTCCTGGCTAAGGGTCATTTTCCCGCCGAACTTAAAAGTTTCTTCCAGAAGCTGGAAACTTTCGGAAATCCATGGGGATTTCCCCCTTCTAAGAGAGCAGAACTGGCCTCTGAGCTTGGGGTTCCGACCTTAAGCCAGTTTCCACAAGCTGACTACCTTCTCTGGCTGGGCTGTTTTGGTTCCTTTGATGAGCAGGGCCAGAAAACAACCAGAGCCATGGTGAAGATTCTTAAGGAAGCCGGGTTAAAATTCGCCATCCTAGGAGAAGAAGAGCACTGCTGTGGCGATTCCGCCCGTAGGCTGGGCAATGAATACCTGTTTCAATGCCTGGCTCTCAAAAACCTGAAAACTCTGGCCAGAAAAAGAATTTCCAGGCTGATTACTTTCTGCCCCCACGGCTACAATACTTTCAAGAATGAATATCCTGCCTTACTGGAGATACTGCCAGATTTTAGCCAAGAGGAAAAAGAGAATCTTAGAGCCATAAAAGTCATTTCTCATGTGGAACTGCTGGCAGAATTGATAAAGAAGAAGAGGGTCAGGCTTAAAGTCGTCAGGGAAGGAGAGACCTATACTTATCATGATTCCTGTTATTACGGACGTCATAACGGGCTTTTCAGCCAGCCCAGAGAAATTCTGGCGACAGCTTTGGGAGGTCGGATTAAAGAACTCGGCTGTTCGAGAGAGCACAATTTTTGCTGTGGAGCTGGTGGCGGTTTGATGTGGACCGAAGAGAGAGCGGGAAAGCGAATCAATCACCTGCGGAGCGAGGAGATAATAAGAAACGGCAGCCAGCTGGTTGCCACCTCCTGTCCCTTCTGCCTGACCATGCTTCAAGATGGGTTGCGAGATAAAGGAGCTGAAAATATCAGGGTGCTGGATGTAGCTCAGGTTATGGCTCAGGCGATAGACCGTGATGAAAATTAAGGGCCGGTCGGAGGGCAAAGCCAGGCCTCCTTGCCTTAGGATAGAAAATCAGTTATAAATATAGAATCAGTGCGCCTGTAGCTCAGTTGGATAGAGCGACGGACTCCGGATCCGTAGGTCGCGCGTTCGAATCGCGCCAGGCGTACTTTTTTTATGGGGTTTATATCCGGTCTTAGGCTGAAATTTTTTGACATAAAAGCTGGTTTTAAGTAGCCTTTAAGTGAAATGGCTTTTCTGGATGGCAAAAGCTGGTGTCTGAAGGCAAGGGGTGGAGGTGGATTGTCCGCTTCAGGCCAGCGAAGTCGGGGTTTTTTAGTCTGTTCAAGTGTTGTGGTCTTATTTTTTTCTTTTTGGTTTATTTTTCTAAATTTTGGCCATAGACCTTTTACTTTGATGCTGGCAGTTTCGGGGAACGACCAGGGGTCAGGGGCTTTGATTGACCTGCCTGAAGTGGCTCAAGAAGTGATTTTTGAAAATGGACTTAAGACCAGGGAAGATAAAAATCAGTACTCCAGGAAAAAACTATACCGGGTTATCCGGGTGGCTGACGGAGATACCCTGGAACTGGAGGGCAAAGGTGTTGTAAGGTTAATCGGTGTGGACACTCCTGAACTCTCTCATCCCCTTAAACCAGTTCAGTATTATGCCCGGGAAGCTACTGATTTTGTCAGAAAGCTGGTCGACAAATCTAAGGTCTGGCTGCGTTACGACCAGGGGAGGACTGACAAATATGGTCGCACCCTGGCTTATGTTTATTTAGAGGATGGGCGCTGTTTGAATGAGGAGATCATCAAAAATGGTTATGGCTTTGCTCTGACCAGGTTTCCCTTCAAAGATTTACTTAAATATAAAAGGCTGGAAGAAGAAGCTAAAAAGAAAGAGCTCGGACTCTGGGCCAATCAGGGGCTGGATGAATTTCGCTGGGTTCTGGAGCAGAAAGTTTTGCCTTATGAAATTTACGAACTGGCCAACAATCTGTGGGCTATAAAGTATAAAAATTATGTCAGGCTACGACTTACGACTGAAGAGCTGGGCAAAGTGGTTCGTGACCTGAGACAATGGACCGGCGAATTTTCTGACCGCGACCTGGAGAAAACTCTTCTTGACAATGGCTGGCTTAAGGTTAGGCGATGAGAAAGAAAGCTTTCTGGTCAGTGATTCTTCTGGCTCTAATTTTTTCCGTGTCCAGGCTGGTTTTTATTTTCTCTCAGGAAAAAGTAATTTCCTGGGAAAAAGCAGGGGATTATGTCGGTCAAACGGTTACGGTTGAAGGAGTTATAGTCAGAGCTCATAATTCGGGCCGGGCCTGTTTTTTAAATTTTCATCCTGATTACCAGAAGTATTTGAGCCTGGTGATATTTGCTTCAGATTTTAACCGGTTTCCTTCGCAGCCAGAAAAGTATTATCTTAATAAAAAAGTCAGGGTTAAAGGCCGAGTATTAATTTACCGGGGCCGACCTGAAATAATCCTGAGCTCACCGGAGCAGATAAAATTGGTCTCCGGGACCGGTCGGGTAGGGTCTCCATCAGATCAGATGAAGGGCCAGGCTGGACAGGAAGAAGAGGAAACGGTCAAAAAACCGACCCTTCCGGCGACCTCAAAGACTGCAGGCAGTAAAGAGGTCTCACCTGAAAATTCTTCCCAGAAAATTTCAGGAGATGACCGGTTTGCGAGAGCAGTCAAAGAAATATCCTGGGAAGAGGCGACCGATTATCTCGGTCAGACAGTTTGGGTTCGCGGAAAAGTGGTGGCTACTCACAATTCCGGTAAAGCCTGCTTTTTGAATTTTCACCGCAACTGGCGAAGATATTTCACAGTGGTGATCTTTGCCAGCAATTTCCATCTCTTTCCGAAACGGCCAGAAGACCTCTTTCTTAACCGGGAAATAAGGGTTTATGGGCAGATACGGGAGTATCAGGGCAAACCGGAGATTATCGTGGAAAGCCCTGAACAGATAGAGATTATTCGTTAGAACAGCTCAGCCCAAGTTTCTTTTGATAATACTTCTGGTGATATTCTTCCGCCCGATAAAAGCCGCGAAAAGGTGCTATTTCAGTAACGATTTTTTTCCGGTATTTTCCATTCTGCTGAAGTTCAGCTTTTACTTTTTCGGCAATTTTTCTCTGCTCCTGGTCATGATAGAAGATGGCTGAGCGATAGTTGGAACCAACATCAGGTCCTTGACGGTTGTACTGGGTGGGGTCGTGAAGCTCGAAGAACTTTCTAATTAATTGCTCATAGGAAATTACGGTTGGGTCAAAAACTACCTGGACTGCTTCGGCGTGCCCGGTTCTGCCGGTCAGTACCTGCTGGTAGGTGGGGTTGATGACTTTGCCCCCACTGTAGCCGACGGTTGTTTCCAGGACTCCTTTTATCTGGCTTAGGGAATACTCCACTCCCCAGAAACAGCCGGCCGCCAGAGTGGCCACCTGAGGCAGCTCTTTTCTGGCATCTTCAGCCGGTTTGAAATTTAAGGCAACCGAATTGAGGCAGTAATGTTTACCTGTGGGAGCCGGACCGTCGTAAAACAGGTGTCCGAGATGAGCCCCACAGCCACCACATCTGACTTCAATCCGATGGGTGCCCAGGGATAAGTCATCATGATATTCAAGATTAGCTTCAGCAAACGATTCCTTAAAGCTGGGCCAACCAGTCCGGTGGTCATACTTATCTTCAGAACGAAACAGGGGAGTGCCGCAGGCGGCACAAAGGTAGATTCCTTCTTCCCAGAAATCATTGTATCTTCCCGAAAAGGGCTTTTCTGTTCCTTTCTGAAACATTACCCGGAACTGTTCAGGGGTCAGCTCTTCTTTCCATTCCTCCAGCGATTTATTAACTTTTTTCATGGTTTGTCCCTCGGGTGACTGATTAAAGGCTGAGGAAGCGCCCTGATAAAAAAGGGCATTAAGGCCCTTCCAGCCAGTCCAGGACAGAAGCAGGCTCAGTCCCAGAATTATGGCTTTTTGGTAAAACTTTAACATCTAAGAACTCCGTTTTCTTTCAAATCCTACAATTCCAGTATACATTAAATTAAGCCAGAGAATAATGACCATCTGAAATTCTTCTGGTTGCGGACAGGACTTTAAAGCAGTAAGAAATTGACCTCGGGGGCTAACCGACTTCTGGCTTTTCAAGATCATGTCTGATTCTGGCTCTACCGAAAGAAGGAAAACCAATAGTTAGAAAGGCAAGTAGAGCCCTTCTTTATCTAAAAATCTTTGCTGATTTAAACCGGAGTTTTTCTATAGATTGACCCGTAAAGAGCAAAAGAAAGTCTTGGATTACGGCCGGTGATATCTTAGAATAGGCTAATCGGTAGTTTAAGAAATATCAAGGAGGCTTTGAATGTCTCAGGCCCTCAGGTATTTAGTTTTGTGGATTGCTACCCTGATTCTTTTCAGTCTGGCCGATGCGGCCTGGCATTTTCTGATTTTTGGCCGGGTTTACAAGGAAGATTTCAGAGTGTTGGCTTTGGTGAAGCAAGACCGAATTGTCTTCAGGAAGTTTTATGGATTTCTGGCTCAATTTGTTCTTGTTTCCTGTTTGATTTTGTTGATTTTGCTCCGTAGCCCGGAAAGCTTGAAAATTTCGGTTTTGGTCGGTGCTCTGGCTGGGCTTCTGGCCATCACCGTCTACGGTCTGACCAATTATGCTTTGATGAAGGACTGGAGTTTCAGGCTGACTCTGCTTGAAGTTTTCTGGGGACCGGTTCTCGGAGCCTGGGGTGGGCTGGTAGTCAGCATTCTTTATCGCTGGCTGTTCCTTTAATTCGGCTTTAATTCAAAGAAAATAACGGCTCCCTTCAGCAGCAGATTCTGGCTTCAGGCTGCTATTATCGTCTTTTTGGTGGAAGGGGTATAAAGGCGCTGGTAACTCTTTTATAAGATTCAAATTCCGGGTTGTCCTGGTATTTCTTCTCAAGAAGGGGGACTCCTGAAACTTTAACCAGAAGGAAGGTTATGGTCAGGGGGCTGATAATACCTACCCAGCCTGCAGAGGTATTAAGGCCGATGAGGAATATTCCCCACCACATCATTGCTTCGCCAAAATAATTGGGATGGCGGGAGTAGCGCCAGAGGCCGGTTTGTTTGATTTTTCCTTTATTCTCCGGATTCTGCTTGAATTTTTTAAGCTGCTGGTCAGCTATGGCTTCCAGCATAAAGCCGGTCAGCCAGACCAGAAGTCCCAGATTATCAAGCCAGTTCCAGCCGGAATGATGGCTTTTCATGATAAATAAGCCCGGCAGGATGATTAAAAACATAAAAAGCCCCTGAAGCAGGAATATCTGAAAATAACCTCTAAGAATGAAATACTTTCCCCATTTCTGCCGCCAGGTGGCATAGCGAAAATCTTCAGGCTTGCCTTTATTCCGCTTGTATATGTGCCAGGAGAGCCTCAGTCCCCAGGTGGTAATCAGTAACAGTGCTAAGAATTGGCGGCCGCCAGGGAAATCTTGAAAGTCAGAAACTGCCAGGTAGGAACTAATTATTACCAGGGCAAAGCCAGCTCCCCAGGCTATATCCACAATGGAAGCATTTTTCTTAATCAGAGAGAGAACAAATACCAGGTTCATATATATGAATATCAGCCAGCCTGCTAACCAAAAGATGTTCACATTCAAGGATTCCCCTGGCTGTATTAAAGGCTAACCCGGTAAAATATATATGAATGATTATTCATATGATAGACAGATCCCAACCGAACCTATTCCGTTGTGGACTCCAACTACGGGTGAAGTGTCCAGGATAAAGCTAACCGGTTTGCCGCTAATATTTTCAATCTCCCGGGCATAGGCTTGGGCCCGGTCCGGTTCGCTTACATGGACTATGGCAAAGGAGTGAATAGGATGCTGACGGTGTTTCTCTCTTACCATTTTCAGAATCTTTTTGAAATTCTGCTTCCGGCTGAAGGACTTGCCGGCCGAAGTGGCTTTGCCTTCTTCGTTCAGGGTGATAATGGGTTTTATATTCAGAAGTTTAGCCAGAAGGCCTTTAGCCGGGCTCACCCGGCCTCCCTTGACCAGGTATTTTAATGTTTTAACGTCAACCAGAAGTTCGGTCTTAGCTGAGAGCTCCTCGGCTTTTTTAGCCAGTTCGTCCACATCCTGATTGCCGGGCCAATCATCCAGCAGACGCTTGACTATCAGGCCAAAAGTGCCAGACAGATGGCGAGTGTCAACCACCCGGATTTTTTTATCGGTAAATATTTCAGCCACTTTTTTCACCAGATGGTGATAACCGGAAAGCCCGCTGGAAATGGTCAGGACCAGGATGGACTCAAAATGACTGCTCAGAAAGGAAAACCAGTTTTCTAAGGTTTTGGGAGACGGCTGAGCGCTCCGGGGCAGGATTTCTCCCTGACTCATCAGCTGGTAGAGCTTTTCCGGAGTGATGGTCAGCTTGTCAAGAAAAACCTGATCGCCGATGTTGATCAGGAAGGGTATTACCACTACTTGGTACTGTTCAAGCCAATGAGCGGGTAAGTCGCAGGAAGAATCCACTACCAGAGCCACCCGGCTCTTTGGTCTAAGACTTATTTCAGCTTGAAGCTTCATGTCTTCAACCTTGGGCTGAACGATGGTGCCTAAATCTTTCAGGGCGTAGAACAATTCCGCCGGGTGGTTGGTATGGACATGAAAACGGGCTTTGGACTCAGAACCGCCGATAATGGCTGAGTCTCCGGCCTGGACTACAATTTTCTTGATTGCTTCTAAATCCAGAACTTCACCTTGAATTAGGGCTTCGGTACAGTAGCGATAAGTTAGATTTTCCCGAATTTTATGAGGGGCTTCCTTAAATTCAATCTCAGGCAGTTCGTCTTTAATAATGCTTTTCAGATTGCCCTGTCTGATAAAGTTGACCACACCCTCAATGAAATCAACAAAACCTCTGGCCCCGGCATCTACTACCCCTGCCTTTCTCAGTACGGCCAGCTTTTTGGGAGTTTCCTGAAGAGCAGCCCTGGCTCTTTCCAGTGAATGATGAAGCAGCTCCTGGTAGTCGGCGAAGCGGTGCCGGTTATGATAAACTTCATCAGCCCACTCCCGGATGAGGGTTAGCATGGTTCCCTCCTGAGGATGAGCGATGGCATTGTAAGCGTAACGGACAGCGTTGCGGACAGATTCTCCAAAACGAGAGGTGGTTACCCTGATTTCATTTCCGAGTTCCCTGCTGAGGCCGTAAATGAACTGAGCGAAGATTATTCCCGAGTTACCCCGGGCTCCCGTTAGAGCGGCTTCGGCAATGGAATGGAGAACTTCTTTAATGGAGCGGGCCGGTCGGGCTTGCTCGGCAATGGCTTTCATGGTTGAAGCCAGGTTGGTTCCAGTGTCGCCATCAGGGACTGGAAAAACATTAATCTGGTTCAGATAAGCAAAATCTTTGATAACAGCTTTACCCCCCGCCAGGAAAGCCAGATAAAATCTTTTTCCGTCCAGATATTTAATTTTCATTCCTGATTTTCTATCCTCTCTACGATAAAAAAATAAACAACTTTATTCTACCAGATTATGGGAAGGTTTACCATAAAAAATTAGAGTTTGCTCCCTGAATCCGACATCTGATTGTTACCCCTACCCCGGGTTTAATTTCTCAGCTTCTCGGTTTTTCCCTGAGATGCCGGGGCAGATAGAACATCGATAGATGAGTCTGGCCGTCATAAAAGCGTAAGTTCCCTTTGACTCTCTCTGAAATTTTACGGTCTATTTCCTCAGCCGGAAGAATCGGGCTGGTATGGTCTTTGACGGCCATCAGAAACCCCCATGAGCTGTCATAGGAAGGAATATAAGTCTGATAAGAATAAACCTGCTGGAAAACTGTAGCCAGATTGTTTTTTATGAAAAAATGGTGGTTTTCCTGACCGGGGCGAGTGGTTTCTCCCTGGGTGACCAGGATTCCGTCTGGACTCATTTTTTCCCAGGCCAGGCGGTAGAATTCGGCGGTGTAAAGCCGGTAAGCTGGAGTGTCTGGATAAGGTTCAGGCAGGTCTATTATGATGACGTCAAAAACTTCCTCGGTCTGACGGATAAAATCCCAGCCATCCTGAAGAACCAGTTGAAAGCCGGGATGGCTGAGCGTACCGTGGTGCCAGGGCTCCAGATACTTCCGGGAAAATTCAATCATCTCGGCATCTATATCTACTCCAGTGATTTTAAGTCTGTCGTATTTGAAAAGTTCCCTGAGGGTAGCCCCTTCACCTACACCCATTACCAGAACCTTACGGGGATGAGGATGCAGCAGCAGGGGAGGATGAACCAGAGCTTCATGGTAGATGAATTCGTCTTTTTCGGTGGATTGGATCTTACCGTCTATGATAAGGCACTTACCCAGGCTTTCTATTTCTACAATCTGGATTCTCTGGTAAGTAGATTGATAATCAATCAAAACCCTCTTTATTCCGAAGGCGTGGAACTGGTCAGGCTCAATCCGGTCTATAAACCATTGAGAAAAAGTTCTATTTTCCATAGCCACCTCCTTGGCGACAGTGCCTTTTTAAGATTTCAAAATCCTGAAGAATTTTTATTTATTCAGGAGCCCGGATAGCACATCCATATAGTTCTTAAGCTTTTGATATTATACAAAATAATAGGTCCTGAGGCTATTTTTTTTAAACTATAATCCTGTTTTTCCCCGGGCCAACAAGAGGGGAAATAGATGATGATAGATAATTTTTGAGTTTGTAAATAATTATTCCAGCCAGAGCTCCGGAGATTTTAAGTGGTGTTTTTGATGGTCTAATTCAATTGATAATGATTAAAAAAGTTAACGGCCCTCAAAACAATGCTTTTAAGTGCTTTTTTGCCCCGGGCAAATTAAGAAAATCTTTACACAGGCCAGCAAACCGGATCTCGGGACCCATCTGACTTATTTTTTACCTTTTCTCTATTTATATTTATCTGCCAGAAAAATAACCTGTACTTTTCTGGGGTCGAGATTCTGGTTTTTTTCTTTAACGAATTACCTGATAAATTTCCCTCCAGGACCTGATGCGCAGTAAAGCTCCTACCGGTTGTTCCAGCTTTTCTATGGTGGAGTCATATTCCTGGATGTAAACATCCTGCTTGTAGGTACCCCCGGCCCTCTGTCTTTCACCAACCGTAACTGCAGTTCGGGCTTTGCTGGCCAGAGCTAAATAGTCCAGGGCCTGTCCTTGAGCGTTTTTCAGGGCACTTCCGCCTGCCGGCACACCAAGCACCGGCTGGATGAACCGGGCATACAGACGGCCGAGGTCACCTAAGTTCTGGCAGGGGTCCGCGGCTTCTATGCTGCCTTTTAATGTGCTGAAGTAGACAATGTAATTGGCTATAACCGGGTCGGCCCAGATTTTTTCTCCAGCTTCTAAAGAACCTACAAATTTAGCGCTTCCGAGACCAGTCTCGGTGACATTGCCCATGTACCATTCAAGTTCCACTTCAGGATTGTCGGTCCGGAGGTTTCCATTTTTATCCAGATAAACATTATCTGTTAAAGCTACAAAGGAATATCTTCTTTCAGCCGGAGCACTTTCATGTCCGCCTGTTCCAAAATAAATCCTGGGGTAGTTGGAGCCTGAAGCGGAAAAACCCAGCCAGATAGCTGGTTTGGTGATTATCGGATAGAGACAACGGTCGCGGAATATTTCTGTCATCCTCCAGCTATTAGTATTTTGAGAGGTGACATCCAGACGCCAGATCCTTCCATCCAGGTCACCTATATAAACGCAGTCCACATATCCATCTTTGTTTAAGTCGAGGCCATTAGGAGAGCCCGGAAGAGAAACATAAATGTTGGGAAAAGGATTGCTGGATCGTCTTCGGTCTGAAGAATCCAGGTCAGAAATTCTGGCTGACCAAAGTAAATGACCGTTTACAATATTTATAGCAGCAAAGGTGTTACCGATATAAGCCTGATAACCTGAATCAACAGGATGACAATAACCTGAACCGACGAAAGCCACCCAGGTCGGCCCGCTGGAAAGTCTGACCCGGGCTATGTAGGGAACTGACCAGGTCTGACCGTTGGTCATGTTATAATTCCGGCCCTGTCTTCTAATTCTATCACCAGCGAATTCCCACATCGGGATGGGATTTTCCGGGTCAGTAACATCAAGAGCAAAATAGTAATAATGATAATTCTGGGTTTGCCCGTTGTTGAAGCCATCAGGAGCCTGTCCCTGGCCTTCTCCCTGGCCACAGACCAGAACAGTTCGCCATTGACCATTTATGAAAACATCGGAGACAGAAGGTGAGCTGTCCACATAAGCTTTTCTGGAAAAGTATCTAAGTTTTCGGGCCTGGTCTACTGGCCACATTTCCTTTAACCGGGAAAGCTGGTTATAGGGTATAAAGGCCCAGAGCTCCTCTCCGGTGGAAGCGTCAAAGCAATGCAACATACCGTCGTTAGCTCCAACATAGACAACTTTCCTTCTATCTGATAGAGCTTGTTTAAATTCAGCATAGCCGCTTCCCATCAATCGTGGGTCTTCCTGCGGGGGTCCGACCACGGCCGGGGTGGAGTGGTTGATGTCCCCCAGTCTCCAGTAGCGGCCGTGCCCCCTGACGAAAAGAATTAAGCCTTCCTCGTTGTTCTGATAATCTCCGAGGATAGGTCTTAAAAGTTCCAGGTTGGCCAGGTTAAATTCAACCCTCTGAAGGTTTCCAGAAGCTGGTCTGTTGGGGTTTATGGCAGTGTAGATAGTTCGGGTTCTGGGATCGCGGTCCATCAAAAGCTCTCCTGCATCCCAGAGCAGCTCCACTCCCTCAGCCAGCCAGCGTCCGGTATCAGACCCTGGCTCTGAGGCAGTAACAGTCCGCAGGTTAGAATAATTGTTTTGAACAGCTCGCATTCCGGTTACATCGTAAGCTCTCAGGTGTCCTTCCCAGCCTGGATAGATAAACGAAGCTGCAATTATCAGCTTGCGATTTTGCCCGAGCCTGTCAATCACCGATGTGGCTACTGAGGAGCGGGAATATTCTCTTCTGCTCACATAGGTGAACTCAATGGTCAGCTGTCTGATTAACGGTGTATCATAGGAAGCCCCCGTGTATTCAGCCATTTGATCTTCCTGGGCTTCCAGCACAGCTTTCCAGCGGAGGTCACCTCCAAAATTGCTGAAAATATGCCAATCCGAATCTGACCAGGGCCGGATGTTGCTGCCTTCAAAAGTCCGGTATGGTTCCCAGTGCAGACCGCCATCATTAGAGAGATAATAGGTTATCCTGAGGCCGGAAGAAGAGCCGCTCACTCCCTGATTCAGGTTAACTATTCTGGCTTTGGTAATGGCATATTGTCTCGGGTTTATCAGATTTCTCACCACGTTGGTAGAAATAGCTTCACCGTAAAGGACATAGACATCTGCTAAGAGGTTTATCACCAGATAGTAGTCTCCCGAATGGTTGGCGTCAGCCAGAATTAGGTCATAGTCGCCATCTCCATCGTAATCGACAACGCAAGAAATATCCACGTCGTAATCAGGAGGGATAATGGGCTGGCAGTTATTTTCGCACTTAAAAATCCAGTTAATTTCATAATAGGTTTCTTCTTCTCCAGTCTGAGGATTTATCACGGTCACGGCAGTGCGGCCCATGTTGCGCAGCCACCAGATTTTTGCCCGGTTGCCGGCATTCCACCGGTCAGTAGCTACGAAAATATCTTTCCAGCCATTCTGGTCGAAATCAGCCACGGCAATGGCTACTGTTCCAGTGCAGGTTGGGTCCGGGATGGGGATTTCACTGCGGCTGAATTTGCCTGTTCCATCATTCTGGTAATAGACCAGAAAAGGCCAGCCGTTGACTGAACCGCAAACCACATCAATATCTCCATCCAGGTCAAAATCAGCGGCGGCTACAGCCGAAGTTCCGCGGTCAGTAAAACCACCAGCCGGTAACGGGGCTTTATAGCCTGTTCTCTGATCATAATTAAGTTCTTCTACTGACCATTCAGAGAGAGAAAAGCGCAAAGGTCCAGGGTTTTTCATCAGAAAAATTTTATCCTGGCTGGCCACCAGTATATCCAGGTCGCCATCTTTATCTATGTCAACTGTGTAAAGGTGGTTAGCGGCCCAGTTGCAGTAAATTCCCCTATTCATGAAAATGTTGGTGAAATTAAGATTTCTGGGGTCTGTTCGGGGATAAAAAACCGGGTCGGCGGCCGTTCCCTGATTTATATACATAACAGCCACAAAGTTAGTATAGCTGAAGCTGTCGTTTCCGTTTTTATAGAAAAAGAAATCCAGCAGACCGTCCCCGTTATAATCACCAACCGTGATGGCTGCCGGGCCAACGGTGAGTCCGGAGTCAAAGATTTTTGAATTGTCAACCTGGTAGATTATGCCGTCATCATCCCTCCCATCACCATTAACATCATTGTAAAAATTACGAATTAGCTTCAGACTGAAATTTGCTCCGCTGCTTATATCCAGCCCCACCAAATCTGGTTTTCCGTCTCCGTCGAAATCACCGGCATCGCAAACGTATATTCTGGCGCCCATCCCGGCAGGTACAGTTATATCAAAGTTGGCTCCCAATCGGTTGAGCTTTACCGGGCCAGGTGGCCAGTTGGCTGCCGTGGTGTTATCCACGTCTTTGAAATCAATATCGTTAAAATTTTCTGTAAATCTGGAGGTTATTTCAATACACTGCTGAGGTTGAGGCTGCTGAGCGCTAAATTTAAGCCCCAGCAGGACGGCTCCCAGGAATATGAGGCTTATGAAAATAATTTTTTTTCTCATCATTTCATTTCTCCTTTTCCCGCTTCCTTCGGGATTTCAAATTGCTTTTTTCTTTTAATCTCGTTGTTTTTTTTAGCAATTATAACTCCGGAGTTTCTACTTCTATTTCCAAACGGCAGGTAGCTAAAATTCTGTCGGTCAGACTCGGACCAGACCTGACTACACCTATACAGACCATAAGGACATCTCTTGGGTCCGAAGCCTGTCCGGTGCCGGCCTCATCATCTATCAGGAAAACAGTGTATCGATAACGCAGGTCGAGGTTTCCGTTTCGGTCAAGGATGAATGGCTGTTCAAAAAAGACCACCTGTTGAGGATTATCAGCCAGACCGTCTCCGTCCTGGTCTAAAAGCCTTATAATCTGTTCATCGGTCAGGCGGCGGAAGTAAAGGGGATTGGGTGTACTGGGGTCGTTGTTTAAAAATGGGATATCAATTCCTGCTGGCTGAGTCAAATAGTGGTCTCCAAAATTCGCCCATTGCCCGCTGCCAAAGAAATCCTCAATGGTAGCCCGGGCTGCATCAAAGCCCGCCTCAGCGGCATTAAAGGCTTCTTCCTGGTAGCGCATGGTGGCTGAAACTTTTGGACCAGAGCTGGTTACGGTCAGCACAGCCACTCCTACTGTCAGCATGAAAGCCAGGACCAGAATGACTACTACCAGGCCGGAACCTGCCGGTTTATTTTTCCTGTTGCCTGTCTTTTTCATTCCCAGTTCTCCAGGAAAATTTTTCGCATAGCCTTTATTATTCATTTTTATCTAAGTCCTGTGTTATAAATATTCAGATTAAGATTTCTGATGTTAACCGTAGTCTCCAGGACAAAGCGGCGATGGTAATCATCAGAAGTAGCCCCGGGAGAATCAGATACAGCTGGCCTTCGGTAGTTATGGATGTTGGCGGGAACTCTACCAGAAACCGAGACAAATCGATTGGGAGTGCGGCCGACCACAATTATTCTTATCTGGCGAATTCGCGAAACTTCATCATCTGTCCAATCCGACCGCCAGGGCCTAAAGCCATCCAGTTCCCCATTGTCGTTAAAATCTCCGTTGTATTCAAACTGCAGGTTTTCAATGTTCTGAGCTAGGGGTAAATGAATGCCATTATTGGAACAGTAGAGTATGCCTGGTTCTCCCACGTATCCATTCTGCCCCGGAGTTAGTCCGGGATATTGACCGGTAACATCAAGCCAGAATTCTTTGACATTGGGGAACATTATGTATCCCCCGTCATAATTATTAGAATCACATTCAGTGCCTGCGGTTAACCCCCGCGGTGGATTGAGGTCAGGAGCCTGTCCGGGAGGAAAATTCATTTTGCTTGATGAAAATTCAACATTATGGATGTATCTGGTAACGGCTGTTCGGCACGGTGATTGAGGATTAGGGAAAATCATCACCACCCTTCTTTGGTAAAATTCTTCGGGGTAGGGATAGGAGGCAAAAGCGCCAGCTTCAATTTCAACCACAGCAGCTGCTCCCTGATAATTTTCTATTCTCAAAATCAGAGGCTCATCAATGTTGCCCAGAATTCTCAACCGGTCTGGTTCGACTTCTGCTCCCTGATTTTCATTATTCCACCCTTCCAGGAAAAACATTTCAAACCCTGCGGGCATACCCACACCGGTCATCCTGATGTCCCTGGTCATAAGGAAAAGGGCGGAGCGGACATCGTGCTGAAGCTCAGCGTACTGCTGCTGGTCTACTGAGATCTGGTTGCTTCGAGAATAAAGCGCCATAGCTCCAACTATCACTACTAACATAATGGCCGACGCTACCAGGACTTCAATCAGGGTAAAACCCGGTGTCTTTTGCTTCTTAGTATTCATTTTTTTATTCTTGAAAAATTTTTTTCTGATATAAATCACAGTTTTCTCCGTCTCTCTTTTATAAAAATCAGGAAAAGTCCTGTTCATTTTTTTCTCCTACCTGCTGATAATGGTATGAATCTTAGCCCGGGCCCGGTGGCGGTCAGGATTAGCAATTAGCTGGGCGACCGCAACGTTCTGAGCAGAAATGGGAAAAACCAGAACCTGAACATCAAAACCGACCGTACCAATGGCTAATGAAGAATTTATGGTTGTAATTCTCCTGAAATCCAGGGTCCCATCCCCATTAATATCTATCAGCTCATCTGCAGGCCGATTAGTTAAGGCTGTGAGCTCATCTGAGGTCAGAGTTCTCAGAAAGTCAATCTGCTGCTGGGCCAGAAAAATAGCGTTACTCATCTCATTGGATCGGAGATTTTGCATCACTGCCAGGGTGAAAAGCTGGGCTAAACTTACAAAAACTACTGTTACCAGAGCCAGGCTGATGATGGTTTCTATAAGGGTGAAACCCTCTTTTTTTGGTTTATTAAAGCAGCTTTTAACCTTTTTATTCTCTCTTATCATTTGAATGATTGATTTCATGCTTTCTTACCCCTTCTCCCTTAACTTCTTGCTTTGCGGTAGCCAATTGAACCACCAGCGTAAATGGTTATAATCCTTTGGTCCTCCTGAGCTAAATTTTTTAACTTTTGACTCTGGAGGACAATTCGAAAATTCTGGGGGGTAGTAAAGCTGTAGTTAGCTACCATTCCGAGTGGAGAAAAAACGATAGTCCTGTCGACAATATTTTCCAGGATTGCAGGATTAAATTTTCTGGGGATGGTTTTCTGGATAAATTTTGGTACCCGCTTCCAGCTAAAAGTGGGAGTATTCCCGGTTAATTCGCCTTCTTCCACCTCAACCAGGTAATGCCAGTCATTGTTTTCCTGGAAAAACCGCACCCGGCAGTATACTTTTTCGTTCACTGCAATGTAGCGGGCAGCTTCTAAGGTAGTGAGCAGCTCCCGGGCGGTGCTGTCCAGAGCCCTGTTTTCGAGAATGTTTAAGATGCTGGGGTAGGAAGCAGCCAGAATGATTCCAATTATCCCCAGAACAACGATGATTTCAATAAGAGTAAACCCTTCTTTTTTCATACAATTATCCCTGCTGGTTCATTCTTTGGCTTAATTTTACCTTAGTTTTGGAAAAAAAAGCAATAAAATGGGCAAAAATAACATTGAGAAAAAATTGTTCTCCAGAAATTAAGCCAGAAGTGGGGTGGTAATCACGTCCTGGATAAAAAGCCACAAGGTCGAAAAAAGAATTCCTACCGCCCACAGAGTTTTCGCCTCCTAAAAGAAACCTAAATCAGGGCTTATTTTATGGCAATAATCTCCAAGGGTGAATTGAGGGGTGATTCTGGACAGGTCAGGGCCCTGTTTGTGGCTGGATTAGAAAACTATCAGCATAACAATTCAAAGGCTGATTATCCATACAAAAATTAATTTCTTACTCCAGTTTACAAAAGCCTAGCCTTCTAGCCTTTATCATAATGCCTGTTTTAGTTAGAATGAAGGTGTAGGCAATTATTAAAATAAAAGAGAAGCAGACAGCCCCTAATAAACTGTCTGCTTCTTCCAATTCTGTCCAGATTTTTTACCTATTGAGAATCAGGTTCTCAATGAAGAATTCCATCATTCGGTCCAATCTGAGGCTGGTGTGTCCCAGGTCCGGACCAACCTGAACTTCAAAGCTCTTATTAGCTCTCTGCAGAGCCTGGATGAGCTGCATAGCGTTGTTGGGATGGACATTATTATCAGCAGTCCCGTAGTAAATCATCAGCCGGCCTTTAAGGTTGTTAATATAATTCATAGCATTGCCGTTTTTGTATCCTTCCTTGTTCTCCTGAGGAATCCACATATAGCGTTCGGTGTAAATAGTGTCGTAGTGCTCCCAGGCGGTCACAGGAGAGGAGGCGCAGGCGGCGGCAAAAACATCAGGGTATCTGAGTAGAGCCATGATGGAAGCATAACCTCCGTAAGAGGTGCCAAAGATACCCACTCTGGAGCCTTCTACATAGGGCCTCTGGCTTAAAGCCTTAACTCCAGCTGCCTGGTCGTCTATTTCTACTACCCCGAGTTTCTGGTAGATGGCGTCCAGAAAGCGCTTGCCCCGGCCTCCAGCGCTTCTGGAGTCGAGGGAAGTTACCAGAAATCCAAATTCGGTTATCGGGTTTGGAGTGATGAAGGTTTCTCTGGCGCCGTTGGTACCCGGCCCAGCATAGACGCTGACCAGTAGCGGGTATTTTTTGCTCGGGTCAAAATTAGAAGGAAACTGGAGAAGACCGTAAAGCTCGGTCTGACCATCGGCTGCCTTAAATGTAAAAAGTTCGGCTTTCTTCAGCCCCAGAGCTTCAAATTTGCTCAGGTCTGACCTGGCCAGCTCAGCTACCAGGCGGCCGTCAGTGGTATAAACTCTGGTAAAAGGTGGCAGGTTGTGAGTTTGAGCCACCGTTACAAAATGCTTAAAATCGGGGGATAAATCTATCTGATGGTTATAAGTTGGGTCAGTCAAACGGCGGTCGTTTTTTCCGCTCAGGGTGACCCGGTGAAGTTGAATTTTCATGTGATTGTCGCCGCTTCTGGCAGTGTAGTAAACCTGGCCAGCAACTTCGTCCACTCCAACGACATTAACCACGTCAAATTGATGCCTGGTCAGAGTAGCCAGGAGTTTTCCGCTTAAATCATAGAGATAAAGGTTTTTAAACCCGGTTCTTTCGGAAACCAGAATGAATCTCTTTCCGTCTTTAAGCCAGGTAATAGCTGGCGAATTTTCTGTCCAGGAAGGAGGCCATTCTTCTCGCACCACCAATCTTGTTTTTCCTGTTTCCGGGTCGGCAGCAACCAGCTCAGTTATATTCTGGCGGCGGTTAGCTCGGAAGAAAAGAATCTCACGCCCGTCTTTTGTCCAGTTGATGCCGTACACATAGTGACCCACCACCTCATCAGAAAAAGGTTGGCCGTCACGGACATCAATGGTTGTTATCTTCTTGGTTTTGAGGTCATACACCAGAACATCTACCACCGGATTGGGCTCACCGGCCTTGGGGTAAGGCTCAATGTCCATCTTGCTGTAGAGCTTTGTCTGGTCTAATTGAAGAAAATAGTCGGGTACTTTTTTTTCGTCGAATCTGTAGAAAGCCAGCTTCTGGCTGTCCGGTGACCACCACATAGAAGTAATCTGGTCGAGCTCTTCACCGTAAACCCAGGAAGCTGTTCCGTATTTTATTCGGTTTTTATCCGAACCGTCGGTGGTGATGGCGGTCTCAGTTTGAGTGGCCACATCCATCAGGTAAACATTCCGGTCCTTGTAGATGGCTTTGAATTTTTTGTCCGGAGATTCGTAGGTAGTAAACTGGCGTCCCCTTTCTGGCATTCCTGCTCGACGCCCAAAGGGGCCGGGCGGTTGTTCCTGGGCTTTTCCTATTTCAGTGAGTTTTTTGGTCTTCAGCTCAAAACGCCACTGCTTTCCATCCCTGACAAATTCCAGGGCCTGGCCGTTATCCTTCCAGGTAACCCTGAGGGCCCCAGATTTAACGGCTTCCCTTATTTCTTTGGAAGCTCTTTCGTAACGGTCATAGTTCGGATAGGTTTTGAGTCGGTCCTGGGGAAAAAGTGGAAATGAGAGAATTGTTAACTGGAGAATTAATGCCGCAATGAGAAAAAAGAAGGTTTTGCTGGCTGTCAGTAGCCGGGATTCGTTTTTGTGGTTCATGTTACCTCCAGGCTTAAAAGTTTCGATAGAGTTAGATGAAATTATACTCATCAGCCCCAAAAAAATCAGCAAAAAGTTAGTATAAAAGAGTGAAAAACCAGGTCTATTTGGGAAGCAGAGCCAGCCCCGGTCAGCCTGTTGCCTCATCTAAGAATCTATATGAAAGCATATTCATTGCCTCACGTAAGAATCTATACGAAAATTTGTGCAGTTTTTCTTTGTTTTTTGTAAC
>Ga0209017_10000136_pt1 | contig 72728 bp, 52 predicted proteins | sample YNPBryunderm2012_FD_185812 | JGI IMG/M metagenome (GOLD analysis project Ga0209017, IMG submission 185812) | Anoxygenic and chlorotrophic microbial mat microbial communities from Yellowstone National Park, USA - YNP Bryant MS undermat 2012... ... | reverse complement strand
GTCTGAAACTCGTGCAAGCATCGCGGTCACTGGCAGAAAGTCATTACGCCGTGCATAAAGGCAAACCGTTTTACGAATCTCTGCTGCAATTTTTAACCAGCGGACCCACAGTCGCGATGGTGTGGGAAGGCCGTGAAGCGGTCGCCGTTTGCCGAAACTTAATGGGCTTGACCGACGGTGCAAAAGCGCCGCCGGGCACCATCCGCGGCGATTTCGCCTTAAGTGTGCAGAATAATCTGATCCATGGCAGCGACAGTCCGGAAAATGCCGCCGCTGAGATCGCACTCTGGTTCAAACCTGAAGAGCTGGTGTCTTACACTAGCACGGATGCGGGCTGGATTTCTTAAAATAGTTCGAGAATCTCTTATTCGATCGCCAGTCCAACCAGTAAGCTGAGTGAGGCACTTCAGGTGTTCGAAGTGGTTTTCGGCGGGCAGCACTCTCAAGGAGGCAGACAATGCCACAGTATCAACGCCTCGGTCTTGCCGCGATCATTCTCATCGCCATCTTGTTCGGAATCTATGGCACGCGGTCAGCATCGGGCCAGGGTCAAGCCCCTGCCCCCATCACCGGCGGACCAAAATACACGGTGGTCGAAACCGACGGGACCAATTTGCTCGTGGTCGATAACAGTACGAACGTCATGCACTATTATACGATTGATCAGGATAAACAAGTGGGGGCCGAACTGAAGCTTCGCGGCTCAATCGATCTCAATCAAGTCGGCAAACCGATCATCCTGCCGAAAGTCCATCACAAGGCGGAATAATCGAGGCTTTCCGTCTGACCCTGATCTGGGAGCTTCTCTCATGCGAACCTTGTCGACACCGATCGGTCTTATCGCGGTCGGAATTATGGCAACCACCGCAGCGAGCAGTTCGGCACAATATTACCAGACACGTGAATACAACCCCTGGTCGGGCCGGGCCTACTCGAATTACGGAGTTTATAACCCACTAACAGGGGGTTACCGTCAAAGTTCTGCGTATGCGAACCCCTCCACCGGGGCGATTGGTCGAACAACCACCGGATATAACGCCTTTACTGGTCGGCAATGCGCGGGGACGGTTCGCTACAATCCCCTGACCGGCCGCGGTTTTGAAGCCGCAGCAACACGCAATCCCTGGACGGGTCATTACCAGTATCACTACCGCTATCGTCGCTAATCCTTTGCGTCAATTCATCCGGAAGTGATGCTTTTTCGGCCCCGCTTCCGGGTCATTTCCGTACCATATCACGGCATCTCGGATGCATCGGCTTTCAGGTCGATGGTCAGAGTCTGTCCGATTTCGGAATATTCCGCAATCCCAACGCCAAGATGACCCACGTCCAGCCGGTCAACAACAACTCAACTCCGATAAACGTACCGATCACCCAGAAACTGGACCCGGGCCAACCCGACATGATGATGATGCCAAGCAACAGGGTGATCATGCCACTGACAAAAATCCAGATCCATTGATGAAAGCGGACCGCTAGCGAGACAGCGATTTTCATTGCCCCGCCGACCAGCAGCAATGCTGCCAGCACGAGGGTAAAAACTTCGGCAGCCAAAACAGGCCGGCTGACAACAATCAGCCCGAACACTAGGTACAGCACACCGACAATGACATGTTGAAAGCTTCCGGACCAACCGTAACCCCAGATGGCACTCGCCAATTGCACACAGCCGGAAAGCAACGCCAGAAAGCCGATAACGATCATACTCGCCAAAGTCGCCAGGTTGGCCATCAGAATGGCGGCCGTCCCCACGCCAATTTGCAACAGCCCCAAGAGCAAAAACCACCCCCAGTTGTCTCGGATCGCCTGAACATCCGCTGCAATAATCACTGTCACCGGCCCCGGTTCATTGCTCGCCATGTTATTCCTCCTTATGCCTTTTTTTACAACACACCATTAATGTATGCTGCAGCCTATCGCTCGTCGAAGACTTCGCCATCGCTTCTTGCTTCGCGTGTCAATCCCACCGACAATTTCCTGGCACGCGGTCACTTTCACTCTGAGGATATTCTAATGGTCACTCCCCGTGAACGCGCGGAGCAGTTGCGGCAAGTGATTGAATATCACAATCGAAAATACTACCAGGAAGCCGCCCCGGAAATTTCGGACCGGGAGTTTGATCGACTGATGGAAGAACTTCAGAAGATCGAACGCGAGCATCCCGAACTGATCACCCCGGACAGCCCGACGCAGCGTGTCGGCGGCAAGCCAATTGATGAATTTCATACCGTCCGGCATCGAATCCCGATGCTCAGCATCGAAAACACCTATAACGCCGAGGACTTGCGAGAGTGGGATCGGTCAATCCGTAAACTGCTCGGAACCAGCGAAGTGATCGACTATGTTGTTGAATTAAAGATCGACGGCGTCGCGATCTCGCTCACCTACATCGACGGCTTGTTGCAGGTCGGTGCCACCCGCGGGGATGGCGAGCAGGGTGACGATGTGACCCACAACCTCCGAACCATGCCGGAAGTCCCGCTGCGGCTGACCACCGACAAGCCGCCGCCGCTATTCGAAGCCCGAGGCGAAGTCTACATGACTCGCGCCGACCTGATTCGCTTAAATCGGCAGCGGGTTGAACGCGGTGAAAAACCCTACGAGAATTGCCGCAATCTGACCGCAGGTTCCCTCAAATTACTCGATCCGAAACAGTCTGCCGAGCGAAAACTGCGGCTGTTTGCTTATGCCATCGGAGCGGTCGAAGGCTTGACCATCGCGACCCATCGCCAAGCGTTACAAATCCTCCGCGACTACGGCTTCACCGTGAATCCACAGATCGTCAGTTACAACTCGATCGAGGCTGTGATCGACTACATCAGCACCTGGAGCGAGAAACGGCATGAATTGCCCTACGATACCGACGGAATGGTGATCAAAGTCGATTCCTACGCTCAGCGGGAGCGGCTCGGTTCGACCAGCAAATCTCCCCGCTGGGCTCGGGCTTACAAATTCGCGGCGGAACAAGCCCTTACCCGCTTGGCCCGGATTGAAGTCCAGGTCGGCAGGACCGGCAAATTAACTCCGGTGGCCCACTTTGATCCGCCTGTTCGCCTCGCCGGCACCACGGTCAGTCGAGCCACACTGCATAATGCTGAGGAAATCAGCCGCAAAGATATTCGCATCGGCGATATGGTGGTCGTGGAAAAGGCCGGTGAGATTATCCCTCAAGTCGTTCGCGTGGAAACCTCGGCTCGTACGGGTACGGAAAAAGCGTTTGTCTTCCCTGCTGCCTGCCCGATTTGTGGTGCTCCAACCCGCCGAGAGCCCGGCAGCCCGTTTGTGTATTGCTCGGCACCCCGGGGAGCTTGCAACGGACAAGTGAAACGGCAAATTAAGCAATTCGCCCGCCGCGAAGCCATGGATATCGAAGGGCTCGGCGACAAACTGATCGATCAACTCGTCGATAACGGCCTGGTGACCCAACTTCCCGATCTTTATACCCTGAACGAATCACAATTGCTTTCACTCGAACGGATGGGGAAACGCTCCGCCAACAATTTGCTCGAAAGCATAGCTGCCAGCAAAAATCGCGGGCTGGCTCGGCTTCTTGCAGGAATCGGCATCCCGCATGTCGCCGAAAACATGGCCGACATTCTGGCTCAGGAATTCCTCACGATCGATGCCCTCGCCGCCGCCGACGAATCGAGACTCAGCCAAGTCGAAGGTGTCGGGCCAGAACGAGCCAAGGCGATTTTCGATTTTTTCCACAGCGATGCCGTCATCAACATGATCGCGGATTTCCGAGAACTCGGTCTCAAATTGCACGAAGAACCGCGAAATATCTCCGCCAACGCTGCCGCTCTCGGCGGTGTCTCACTGCAAGGAAAAACGATTGTGGTCACCGGCACGCTCCAAAACTACAGCCGCGAGGAAATCGAACACTTAATTAAACAGCTTGGCGGCAAGCCCGCCGGCACTGTCAGCAAAAAGACCGACTTCGTCGTCGCCGGCGAAAAAGCTGGAAGCAAGCTCGATAAAGCCCGCGAACTGGGAATCCGGATCATTTCCGAAGCGGAATTTGAAGCGCTCATTGGCAAAAAATGACGAACGCCATCATCCAGACCCAGCGAACCTTGTCGATCAACTAGCCAAATCGGCTTGAATCCTTACTATATTTGATGAGACAGGTTCCGGGGGAATCCAGGCACAGGTTCCTGGCATCCCCAGGTGATAAAGGGAAGCCGGTGCAACTCCGGCACAGGGCCGCTGCTGTGATCGGGATGTCCGAGACCATGAGACCACTGCCAATCGGCGGGAAGGTTGGTCTCGCGACGCTAAAACCGTAAGTCAGAAGACCTGCCTGTCCGAACGCGGTTCGGTGCCTCGATGCCAGGTAGCCGAATAAGCAAGCATTCAACCCACGAGTGCTCCTCGAGCTTATTCGCCGGCATCGTTGATGAACGATGAAGATGATCGGCTAAGACGAAGTGGAGTCACTCTATGAATCAATATTTGGTGGCCATCCCTCAACCGGCCCGATTGCTCGCCATCAGTTCCCTAGTTGTCATCGCGATTCTTGCCCGCTTTCTCCCGCACCCGGACAACTTTACGCCTGTCGGGGCGGTTGCACTCTTTGCAGGCACTTGTCTTTCCGATCGCCGGCTTGCCTTCCTGGTTCCCATTATCATCCTCACGGTCAGCGATCTGTTTCTCGGCCTCCATATACTGATTCCCGTGGTGTATTTTTGCTTCATGATCAATGTGCTGCTAGGCCGCTGGCTGCGAGAACGGCGTTCAATTGCCCTCACCACCGCTGCCGTGGTTGCCGGCTCCGTGCAATTCTTCGTGCTGACGAATTTCGCTTGCTGGCTTCTCGGGTATCCGCATACGCTCGCCGGATTGGCGGAATGTTATCTGGCTGCCGTGCCGTTTTTCCGGAACATGCTGCTCGGCGACCTGTTTTTTTCTGGGATCTTATTCAGCGTGTTGGCCGTGCTGGAACGTGGTTTCCCCACCCTGCGAGAACCGGCTTTGACCACAGCACCAGCGTGAATCCTGTGGGGACAAGGCTGATCTGAAAGTCACGGGAGAATACGGGGAATCACCTCACAAACCGGCTTCGACTTCAGCAGCATCCGAAACCTGCCGGGTGTCGAGTGGTCGCCGGGTATCAACCTGTGCCCATAACAGTGCCCCGATCGCCAGTTGCCCGGCGCAGACAGCAAAGGCGATGCTCCAGCGTTCTTGAGGAACGTAGCCGAAGGCGAGAATCGCGGCTCCAGCCCCAAACACTCCGATGGAATTGCCCACCGCAAATAATGTCCCGACATATTTCCCGCCAAGGTCCTGGGCCGCCCCCCACCACGCCGCACCGTGGCAGTGGATCCCGAAGGAAGTTACGGCAAAACAGGCACTCATAAGGATCGGCCAATCCGCAAGACTCACTCCCAGTCCCATGGCCGCCGCGGCCAGAGTGAACCCCCCGCCCCCGACGGAACTCCGCGTCCACCGAGTGCCACGAAACCGCCGGTTTGCCAGGTCGGCAGCGTATCCTCCAACGATGCAGCCAACCGCCCCGCCAAACATCACGAGACTGCTCATCAAGCTCGCATCCAATTCGGGAATCTTGCGAACCTCAATTAAATAACTCGGAAACCAGGAAAACAGCGTGTAAATCGGAATCGCCCCGGAAATCATCGCCAGTGACATCCGCCACAAATTCCGACTGCCAACCATCCGAGCCAGAGGGGGCATCCCATGCGGCGCTGGAGGAGCAGGCGGTCCGATCAATTCCCGCTCGGCTTCGTTTACAACAAAATGATCGGCTGGCCGGTCGCGAAACCAGCTCCAAAACGCAATGGCCCAGGCAATACCGATCAGACCATAAATCACAAAAACCTCACGCCAGCCCACCCAATCCATCAAGAGTTGTGTGATGAAGGGAGCAACCATCCCGCCAACAAGCGCGGGCATCATGATAATCCCGCGAATACGACCACGCGAGCTTTCTGGAAACCATGTGCCCGTGACCCGAACCGTGTTCGGCAAGGCCCCCGCTTCCCCTGCCCCAAACAGAAAACGCACTAGGAATAAACCGACAAATCCCTGAACCATTCCAGTGAAGGCAGTGAACGCCGACCACCACAACACGATCCGTGTCAGCACCCGGCGTGGGCCATGACGGTCACCCCAGTGGCCGGTCGGAATTTCAAACAATCCATATGCAATCGTGAATGCCCAGAAAACCCACCCCATCTGTTGCGGCGTCAGCCCGAGTTCGTGCCGGATCGCCGGAGCCGCCTGTCCGATGCACACCCGATCGAGGTACAAAATAAACGTCAGTCCGCAAAGAAATGCGAGAACCACATAACGGGCCCGAGACGGGTGCACTGGCTGTCCCATGACGGAGCCCTCGCGAATTGGGGAATCTCAAGCCACACGGTAACGTTGCACAATTTCGGGGCAAATTGTCACCCCGAGCCCCGGGGTGTCTGGCACTTCCACCCAGCCATCCTTAACCGGGAACCGCTCCTGCGTCAGATCGTGCCGCAACGGCGACGCCGCCATGCAGTACTCGAACAAATTCGCACCGGGCAAGGCGGCTAGCACATGCAAGGAAGCCGCCATCGTGATTCCGCTCTTAAACGTATGATTGCAGATCTTTTTGTTTCGCCGGATTGCTGCCCGGCCGATGGCAAGCATGGTCGAGATTCCCGTCCGAGCCGGATCAGGTTGCACCCAGTCGATGCCTCCCTCATCCAGTAATCGCTCGAAATCCTCCAGACGACAGTCGGCTTCTCCCGCGGCAATCGGAATCGGACTGGCCCGGCTGAGTTCGCGATACCCCCGCAAATCCTCGGGCGCGAGCATTTCTTCCAGCCATAAGGGATGGAACTCGGCAAACTGCTGCGATCGGCGAATTGCCGTGCGACTGTCAAAACATTGCCCAGCGTCGATGAGTAAATCGGCGGATTCCCCGAGTCCTTTCCGAGCCGCCCGTACCAGGGCAAGATCTCCCGCTTCCGATTGCCCCATCGGGCCCCAGCCGAACTTCACCGCGGTGAAGCCGCGATCAACCCAGGTACGTGCCGCAGTCATTGTCTGTTCCGGAGTCGCTTCGAATAAGACGCTGGCATACGCCCGGAACCGGGTCTGGAACGGTCCGCCGAGAAGTCGGTACACCGGTTGATTCCAAGCTTTGCCGGCAATGTCCCACAAGGCCAGGTTGATGCCGGCCATCGCATGAATGGCTAGCCCTGCCCGGCCGTAATAATTGGAAGCCGCCGCGAGTCGGACCATGCATGCTTCAATCGCCAGCGGATCCTGACCACGCAGGGCGTTACCCAGACCGTTGCAAATCTGATGGGATAGCGGCGCATCAACAATGGCTTTCACCGCCGTCGGGCACGAATCGACCTCGCCCCAGCCGCTGATCCCGGCATCGGTATCAATACGGATCAGACACGTATCCTGAGTGCCATCACAAGCCGAGGTGACCTGAGGTAAGCGCAACACGATCGCTTCGATTTCGGTGATAATCATGGCTGAATGGGTTCACTGCTGATGACGAAGAAAAAGTCCAGCGTTGCTTCGCGTGTTCAGTCGCTGTCGCGCCAGATCCGGGATTTATTTTGCATTCCCCGCCGCCACGACATGATCCACCGCTGCTAGCAGATTCAGGCGACGATAACTTCGCATCGTCGCGGGATCGTGAACCTCGACACCGGTTTTCTGAAAAATTGCCAGCATGGCTTCGGGCAAGTTCGGGCCGTCCTGTTTCCAGTCGTAGCCGCTGCTCGTGATCGCTTCGCGGAGAATCATAGCGGCACCACAGGCGATGGCATTGGACGATGAGGTCGCCGCCGCGGGAACAACCAGGTCGATCTTTGCGTGTCGATCGAGATACACTTCATCTTTGCCCCGTTTGACGGCTCCGATCGCAAAACAGTTTGGCTGACAGGCGGGCCAAGAAATCCCCCGCGTGTAGTTATGATTTCCGGCTGGCGCACTTACCCAGATCCCGGCTTTTCGCAACGCCAACAACGGTTCGTCAATTTCCGTGGCAACAGGTTCCGCGTGTTCCTTATCGTCCACGGGAGCCAGGTTGACCGTTGTAATTCGGTACTTTTTGTGATGATCTAGCACCCATTGCAAAGCCCGAGCCAGGCTCTTGCTGTCCGTCAATTTACAGTGGCAGCACTCCAGTGAACGGACCACGGCAAGCTGGTTGTTGTAGGCAACACCCCATTTTCCCTGATAATTCAAGGACGATGGGATACCGATCGTGGTCCCGTGGTAGCCACGGCCTTCGTGCTTTGGATCGTCATCGCCATCGACGCTATCATACGTGACCAGGATTTTTTTCCGATTGCCGTCGGATTTCGCCCATTCCGGCCGGGACAAGTTACAGCCATCGTCCAGGAGAGCCAAAGTTTGGCCATCACCAAAAGTCAAGCGATCAGCGTATTTCTCCCAAGTGGCGACGATGCCGGCCTGTTTGAAAGCAACTGGGTCGGTCGGTTCCCCCGCCTTCATGGGAAAATCACTCAGTCTTACGAATAATATGAAGGTGATGGCGGTTCGCGGTAGGCAACGGCTTGGCAATGTCTCATTCATCTTGTCAACTCGGGAAAGCTGGGGTGGAAATAACAGCATCCCGATTCTAACTGCTTGTGTCGACAGTACAAGCGATTCGAAAAAAATCGAAGAATCCGCGAGAAGAAATGTCAAGTTCCCTCATTCTGCGATAAAACTTATATGCGGAACCATTTTGTGGATTCACCAGGGAGGCGTTTCGATGTCAAAATCTGGGACAGGTCTGATGTTTGCCCTGCTCGGCGTGGTCGTGACCGTAGGTTTTAGCTCGGCCCAAGAGGTTGTTTACTATCCGCCAGTCGTGACTTACTACGCCCCGGCACCGGCGGTGTCGTATTATGCCCCCGCGCCGACAGTCACCTACTACGCCCCGGCACCGGCGGTGTCGTATTATGCCCCCGCGCCGACAGTCACCTACTACGCCCCGGCACCGGCGGTCGCGTATGTTGCCCCGGCACCGGCCGTATCCACCACCACTTACTACGGTCCGTTCGGTCGGCCTCGTGCCGTGCGTTACAGTTATTACCTGCCGTAATCACCTTGGCATCTCAGGTGGCGATCTCAAGGTTTCCGGATCGATGCCAAGCTCGGCAGGGTGATGACCGAATCGGCTTCAGCTCGGGATTCTCCCGACAATCAAGCCCGATGCACAACGTTATTCGCCTGGGCGTTTCCAGACACTCAGCACATTTGAAAAAGCATCGGTCCAGATCACGCCCGGGCGAGCACGGAGTAACTGCCAGTGAGCATCCATCGCCGCTGGCCGGAAATCCTCGGCAGATCGCGCCAGTACCCCCCAGGTTGACGCATATTTGCCGTCCCGTTGCTGCATCTCGGTGGCAAAATCCTCATCGAGCTTCATTAGCCACGGCGGCTCGGCCTCGGCACCAAGTCGGGCCACCAGCGGCGGCAGATCGAGATAACGATTTGACAGATGAAATACCATCAGCCCGTGCCGTTTCAGTTTCCGTGCATACAACGCAAATGCTTCCCGAGTCAAAAGATGCACCGGAATCGCGTCAGAACTGAATGCATCCAGAACGAGCAGATCATACGACGAGTCCGGTTGGCGTTCGAGCTGACGCCGAGCGTCGCCCAGAACAATTTCCGGCTGGGTCGAACAGCGTTGCAAAAAGTGGAAATAGCCGGAATCGCGGGCGATTCGCACCACGTTCGGATCGATCTCGAAGAATGTCCAGGATTCTCCTGGTCGCGCGTAGGCAGCCAGGGATCCGATACCCAGCCCGACGACGCCGACGGAGTGACGCCGGCCGGAAGGTAATTGTTCCAGTAACCGCCCGATCGGCCCCGTGGGATGATAATACGTACTCGGAAGCGGGCAGTCGGCATAAGCGACGGGCTCTTGTCCATGTGTTGTCGTGCCATGCACCAGCTGGATGAAGCGATCGTCCGCGGAGCGTGTGACGCGCAAGGTTCCGAAAAAGTTCCGACGGATGAGCAGCGTTTCGCCGCGTGGTCCCGGAGCGATAATCCCGGCGATGAGAAACAAAACCGCCAGGCAACTGCTGAATCGTGCAGGGTTGCGAACACTCAGATACACCAGCACCGCTGGAATCCCGAACATCAAGCCAGAGCGAAGCCAGCGGCGAAAAAGTTGATCGGCTGCATCGGCTTCAGGCGAAACCGGCAGCCACTTTGGAATCCATGTCACCGTCACCAGGACAAAACTGGCATAAGCCGTGATGATCAAAAGATCCCGAAGCGATAATCGAAGGGGAACCAGTCTGCCCCCAATCTGAGGGCGGATCAGCCCGACTGCGGCAATGAGCAACGGATATTCCACGGGCCCCAGAGTCGCAAACAGCAAAGGAGCAAGGATGGCATTGAAGAAGCCACCCGCCACCCCGCCAAGAGATAATGCCAGATAAAAGCGGGTCAACAGGACGGGATGCGGCCGATCCGCCGCCAGTTCGCCATGACAGAGCAGTCCGACGGCGAACAACGTGCCCAGGTGTAAAGTGGAAATCAGAAGTACCGGCTCCGTCGCCTGGATCAACATCGCCAGCGACAAAAAAATCAGCAGCATCGGCACCACACGCGCGAGTTCACGCCGAGCCCGCTCGGACCAGCGAGTAAAAACGATGATGTAGCTGAGCAGATACAACGATAATGGTACCACCCACAACAGCGGAACCGGAGCGATATCCGTTGTGAAATGAGTTGTGGCGCTAAGCAAAAAACACGAGGGCACCGCGGACATGATCATCCAGCGAATGAATTGCCTCGGTGTCAGTTTCTCAGGCGGTTCATGTTCCGTGTTGGATGCAGAATCCGGGGAAATCTCCGCAGAGTTTGCAAACTCCGCGACAGCGACTGTCGCTTGTCTCACCATGAATCGGCTCAAGGCGTAAGCCGCGCAACAGCAAAGCCCGAGCAGCCAGACAATATAGCCAGCATTCCATCCGGATTGTTGTTCCGGCAAAGTCCACCAGGGTTCGACGAGAAATGGATAGCCGAGGAGTCCGACCAGGCTGCCCGCATTACTGGCGGCATAGAGAAAATACGGATCCTGCCCGGCCTGATGTCCGCACTGGGTGAACCACGATTGCAAGAGGGGGGCGGTCGCCGACAACGCAAAAAAGGGCACCCCGATCAGCACAAACAGATACGCCCCCAGGGCTGCCACCGGATAATCCTGATCCTCGGGAATCCAGGAATCATCGGGTTGCAACAAGACCAGGCTTGTCAATCCCAGACCGGCGACAACACTTTGAGTGACAATTTGCCAGCGCAACGGAAGTCGGCCAAGACGGTCCACATAGACATAGCCAAACAGGAGCAGGCACTGGAAGAACAGCAAGCAGGTCGTCCAGACCGCGGGAGTGCCACCAACCAGCGGTAACAGCCGTTTTCCCGCCATCGGCTGCACGACAAATAGCAGTGTGGCGGAAAGAAAAAGGGTGCAGGAAAACAGCAGCAGACTGACCCGGGGGAAAGTCGGCATCAGTCCTGCTCCGCGAATAATCGCCCAGCTTCATCGAGCGCTCCGTCGATGGTGCCGTTGCCATATTCCCGGGGCGGAGGCCAGGCAACCCACTCATAACCGGTATGCTCACTCACCGTCACCGGTGCATCCCGTTCCAGCCAGCCGAGAAAGATGACCACCGTCTTGGCGACCACTTCCCCGCCCAGCCGACGATACCGCGGATAATACAGCGATCTGAACTGGTAATCTGGATCAATCCGGATCGCGTCGCGTGGAAGTTGTGTTTCCTCAATCAGTTCGCGAAGGGCACATTCTCGCTGCGATTCTCCCGGATCACAATGACCCTTCGGCAAATCATATCCCCGCGGGTGAGTCAGCAACAAAAACGATAATTCCGGATCTTTGCGAAAAAGTAAGACCCCGCAGGACAGTACCGTTTGCATGGACCTTCGCCGTGCCTCCCGGATTCTCAAAGAAAAAGTCTTTCGGCGGAGCTATCGTTTCCTGACACACTGCCATTCATAAATACAGTAAATATTGAACTGACCTGTTGTTGCCTGGAGTGCTGCGGATGCGGCTAAGTATTCCACGAATCGTGTTCCTGTTCATGTTGGTAGTGGCGGGTGCAAGCCAGCTTCCGGAAGATGCTTGGCCATCCTCCGAGTCTCTGCTTGTCAGCAACGCCGACACTGCACCGACTCGCCACCGGGTCAAACTGGTCGTACTCCTGATCTTTGATCAAATGCGTGGAGATTATCTCGATCGCTGGCAGCCACTTTTTGCGGAGAATGGCTTTCGCCGCTTGCTCAGGAACGGGCTTTGGTACACCCACTGCCATTATCCTTATGCTACAACGTCCACCGGCCCCGGCCACGCTTCCCTGCTCAGCGGGACTTCGCCCGCGAAACATGGGGTCATCAACAATGAATGGTATGATCGACACGCGGGGGCCGAGGTGTATTGTGCTGGGATGAACCGTTATCACACGGTACCCCTGAACACGCAAAAAGGCAAATATTCCGGGACTCCGGAACGCTGTCTGAGCGAAAATGTCGCGGACATCTTGAAGGCCACAACGGCAGGCAAAGGCAAGGTTCTCGCTGTCTCGCTTAAAGACCGCTCAGCGATTTTTCCCGCGGGCCGCTCACCCGACGGTGCCTACTGGTTCACCGGACAGTTTGTGACTTCAACTTACTACCGCGATACCCTTCCCCGCTGGGTGACGGACTTCAATCGTTCGGGAATTGTCGATCGCTGGTTCGATAAAACCTGGCTTCGCCTCCGCGATGATCTGGATTATGCCAAATATTCCGGCCCGGATGATGGCCCAGGTGAAGGTACTGGGCGTAAACAAGGTATCTGCTTCCCGCATCCGATCAACGGAGGTTTGAATCAGCCCGGACCTGCATATTACGAGGCCCTGGCCAATTCCCCGTTCGGAAACGATCTGCTCCTGGAGTTCGCGAAAGCCGGTTTGATTGCCGAAGGACTGGGACAGGACGAGATTCCCGATTTGCTTTCGATCAGTTTCGCTTCGAACGACTTAATCGGTCATACCTGGGGGCCGGATTCCCAGGAAGTTCTCGATACGACCCTGCGTTCCGATCTGAATGTCGCGGATTTGCTCCGATTCCTGGACATGCACATCGGCCGCAACCAGTATGCGGTGGTGCTCACGGCGGATCATGGCATCTGCCCGAATCCGGAAGTATCGGCAAAAGAGGGGAAAGACGCCCGGCGGATCGATGACAAACAACTCATCGCCGCAGCGGAAGCATTTCTGCAGCAGGAGTTTTCCAGTTCCACGGATCCCGGCAAGGAAGACACTCCGACAAAGCCGCAGCGCTGGATTGAAGCCAGTTCGCCGCCTTATGTCTATTTGAATCTGACACTCCTGGAAGCAAAAAAGCTCGATCCGGCGAGTGTTGCCGAGCGGCTGGCGAGCTGGTTTCGTACGCAGCCGGGCATGCTCCGCGTCTACACCCGTAAGCAACTGCTGACTGGCTTGACCCAGCCCGACAACCTGGATCGTAAGGTGCTGGCAAGTTTTTATCCAGAACGCAGCGGGGATTTGTATTTACTGCTAAAGCCGTATTATCTCCTCGGGAGTTATCTCAGCGGAACCAGTCACGGCACGCCACACCCGTATGACACCCACGTTCCCCTCCTTATATTCGGACCGGGGATCGTCGGCGAGCAAAGGGATGATCCGGTCACCCCGCTGCATGCCACCCCCATCGTGGCCGACTTTCTTCACCTTCCCCCTCCAAGAGACTGCGAATACACCCTGCCGCCGGGCTGGCCACGCAAACCCTGGCGGAAACCCTAGTTCTTCTGAACTCATTTCGACTTCTGGCGGCCACGGGGCCACGGATCACCGCACGTCGGTTGCTTTCATGCATCGATCGATCCGCGATCGCACTGTCCATGAAGACTGACCGAAATCGGGATTGTCGGCAACTTTCTTGGCAGTGTACGATCAGACATCACACGGATGGAGTAAGGACAATCGATCTATGGACGGAGCCCCTTTCCCGCCGGTCGGCTTTTGCAGCCATCCCCGCTGGCTGTTGCCGTTTTTGGCCATCCTGTTCGGGCAAATCGGTTTATCCCTGAATTTGTACGGCCCGAATTGGCAAGGGTTGACGAACGATTTGCCGATTCTTTCCGGCCGCCATCCCTTGCATCTGTATCATGGCTGGCTGGGGGCCAGTACCTTCCACGAACGATGGTCAACCACCTGCTATGATCCCGCGTTTCAAGCTGGGTATCCGAAGACACCCGTGTTCGACGGAGGCTGTCGGCCTGCCGAGGCATGTTTAATTCTTCTGGGCTATCGCCATCCCGAGCGGAGCTACAAACTCGGCATATTGGCGGTGTGCGTGCTGGTTCCGGTGATTTTTGCTGCCAGTGCCCGGACGGCAGGACTGCCGGCACCAGCAGCCTGTATCGCCGCGGTGCTCGGCATCATGATCTGGTGGAGCCCGCGGGTCCGGGCCATGCTCGATGCGGGGAATGTCGATCTCTTGCTTGCGGGGCTGATGGCCATCATGTTTCTTGGCGGCTTGATCCGCTATCACCACCGCCCCGGGGTGCAAGGCTGGATGCAACTCTCCATCGCCGCCGCCATCGGCTGGTATGCTCATCCGGTGGTCTGGCTCGGACTGGTACCAATTCTGGTGGCATACTACCTGTATCTCGCCCCCCGTCATGGCCTGGCCTGGCATCTCGGATTACTCGGCATCACCGCCGCGGGGCTGACACCGAATCTGTGGTGGTTGTGGGACTGGGGCCGATTCTGGTGGTTGCGGCAGCCCTCGGTGGATGATGTCGCCCCGTGGCCGCCGCTGCAGCAGTTGCTCGGCTCGCTGAGCGAATATACGCAGATGATCGGCACGGAACCGGTCGGCTGGGCGGTGCTCGTCCTGGGAGGGATGGGGCTGATTGGCATGACCCGCTGCGGCTGGACAGTCGCCGCGGCTACCCTACTCATCGCGGCAGCTTACGCCCTTCTCGTCGCCCGGCTCGGGCAAACCTGGCCCACGCTCCAAGTTGTGGCCGCAGATCGTGTGGCCCCGTTTGCATCGGCGGTTCTGGTCTCCCCGGCAGCGTTCTTACTCTGGAACTGGTGGTGCCAGGCTCGCCACGGCCGCTGGGCGGTGATCGTCATCTCGCTGATGCCGGCTGTGCTCGGTTGGGGAGGAACAGCGACCCGGCCGATGTTGGCTGGCTTCGCTGTTGAAGTGCACCCGTTCCGTCTGGGGCTCTCCGATAATCAACTGCGAATTGTTCAGGGGCTGCAGCGCTTGACCACCCCTCAGGCACGCATCCTCGTTGAAGATCATCCTCAAGCTTCATCAACATGGAATTGGACAGCGTTACTGGGAATGATCTGTCCACGCTATTTTCTCGGAGGTCTCGATTCCGAGGCTTGTGTAGAGCATGCTTTCTGCCAGCTTCGTGGAGGACGATTGAACGGCCGCCCTCTTGCCGATTGGACGTTGCTTGAACGGCAACAATTCAGTTACCGGTATAATCTCGGCTGGGTTTTGTGCCGCAGCGAAGCCACGGCAGCCTGGTGGCTGGAACTGCCCGGAGCCCAGGAACTGGCACGATTTCACGATGAGGGGCCGGTGATTCTGCTGGAACTGAATCGAACCGGTTCCTACATCCTGCAGGGAACAGCCACACTCGAACGGCTCAATCGCCATGAAATCGTGCTAATAGATGCTGTGCCGAACGAGGCAGGCGAGTTAATTTTGAGTCTGCACCACCAGCCCGGCTTCCGCATCACCCCAGCCGTGGCCAGGGTCGAAAGTGATCCCGACCCGTTCGACCCGATCCCGATGTTGAAGTTGTGGCTGCCCGGGCCGATATCGCGGATTGTCCTGCGGTGGGAAAACCCCTAACTTGCTTCGACATCAAGTGTCGCAAGTTGTCGAAGCATGGGTTGAACCGAGAACAATTCCTTGTCGAAGCACGGGAGGAACCGCGAAAAATTCCGGGTCAGCGTTTGATGTTGTTGATCTGTTCCAGGGCAAGCAACAGAGCTTGTGTCCCTTTCCGACCGTAACCGAGGGCACGTACCGATTCATAAAGTTGTTTGGTGAGAGCCAGGCCGGGCAAACAGAGGTTCATTTTTTCCGCTTCCGCCAAGGCGATGCCCATGTCTTTAATAAAATGTTCGACGTAAAAACCAGGCTCGAAATTTCCTTGAAGAATGCGTGGACCGTAAATTTCCAGAGACTTACTGCCGGCCGCTCCGACCGAGACGGACTTCAGCACGGTTTCGAGATCCAGACCTGATTTGTGGGCGTAGATTAAACCTTCGCACATGGCGACCATCGTCGAGGAAATCAGAATCTGGTTGACCATTTTGGTATGCTGACCGGACCCCGCTGGCCCCTGATGAACGATGGTTTTTCCCATACAGGAAAATAGCGGTTTGACCGCTTCGACGACCTCGGCGTCGCCACCGATCATGATGGATAGCGTGGCATTTTTCGCCCCGACATCGCCGCCGCTTACCGGTGCATCCAGAGCAAAACAGCCTTTGGCTTTGGCTGCTTCAGCAATTTCAACCGCAAGTGACGGTTCACTGGTGGTCATATCCACGAGGATCGTCCCAGGGCGACTGCCAGCCAGTGCGCCATGATCCCCGAGAAAAACTTCGCGAACATCCTTCGGATATCCTACGATGGCGAAGATCACATCGCTGGCCTCGGCAACCGCTTTCGGGCTGGTCGCCAGCTTGGCCCCGGCTTCGACGAGGGGCTGAGCTTTCTCCGGGCTGCGGTTGTAAACCGTCGCTGAATAACCCTGATTCATGCAGTGCTGGACCATCCAGCGGCCCATGACGCCGGTGCCAATCCAGCCGATGCGAGTCTGACCAGGTTGCACTTGCGAGATTGCCATTGCGAAATTTCCATGAAGAGGCTATGAATACTTGATGATTCGGATCACCGCTGGGTTGCTTTCCCGTCCTGCGGTCTTCGACCGAACGGAACCGACGATCATCGTAACGATTCCTTAGGGTTCCGGCCACGCTTTTACGGATTGTTTCTAGCGGAATCACGGGAGTTCTGGTACGAGCCCCGGCGAAGCTCGGGTTGGACCAGGTGTGGGTAAAGGATGGTTTGCCGTGACAAAGGGGGATTCCCAAGAAACGATTCCTGTTGTGCTCGTCCACGGGCTGTGCGGTTTTCATCGCTTGTTTCAGCGTCGCAGGCCGACTCGGGAGTATTTTCCCGGAATTCGTCGCTGTCTCGAACAGCAAGGCTATCGGGTATTGATGCCGCAACTGAGCCCGACCGCAGGAATTGCTACGCGAGCCGCGGAGCTTCGGGAATTTATTCGTCGGGAAGTCGGGCAGCATCCGGTGCATCTGATCGGGCACAGTTTGGGGGGGCTGGATGCCCGCTATTTGATCAGCCGCCTGGGAATGGAACGGCAAGTCCGGTCGTTGGTGACGGTGGGAACGCCCCACTGGGGGAGTAGTTTTGCCGACTGTGCAGTCACCCGGTTGGCGCGTTTGTTTCGACCGCTGTTGCAGGCTTTGGGAATCTCGGATGAGGCAATCTTTGATTTGACCACGGAACGCTGTCGGCGTTTGAACGAGTTGGTTCCCGACGCCCCAACCGTTCGCTATTCTTCCGTGGCGGGCCGATGTGATTCCCGGTGGCTTGGGCAGGAATGGCGGTTCTCGAGCGAGATTGTCCAAGAATTCGAGGGTCCGAATGATGGAGTCGTGTCCTTGACCTCAGCCCGGTGGGGTGAGCGGCAACTGATCTGGACGGGTGATCATCTCAATTTGGTGAACTGGCCGAACCGTTTCATGTGCCGGGCCGGAACCTGGTCGGATCGAGGGCCGAGTTATGTGCGGTTGCTTGCGGAACTCAACGAGGGGTGGCGACGGTCGCCGGGAACGACCGCTTTCACTGAGCCTTGCCTAGAGCCGTTAAGGCTGGCACCACTTCGAAGTTGAAAAATTGTTGCAAGCTTAGTGGGAGGCTTTGAGTTTTGCCAGCATTTCTTCAGCGGCTTTTTGCCGTTCCGAGTCTCCTGCCTGCTCGTAGTATCGGGCCAAGAGTTCCCAGATCCGCCGCGACTCGGGGTGATGCTTGGCGAGTTTTTCATACAGTTGCAGCGGTTCATCGTAGAGAGCCCAGCTTCGGTAGATTTCCGCGGCAAGCCGCCAGTCGGCCGGGTCGTCGCTGTGGGCAAGGGACTGAACTTTCTCCAGTTCGGCTGCCAGTTCCGGCCCCAGCACAGTGAAGGGAAGTTCGGGGATCAGTGGTTGGACGCTGCCATCGGCTAAGGTCGCAAAGACCCGCCAGCGATAACCTTGGCCGCGAATGAGCGGCTTCTTGCCGCTGGGATAATCAGTCCGAGTCTCTTTGGTTTCCAGCCGCCAGACCGGGATGATCCGGCCTTCTGCAGCGGTGATTAATTCCAGTCGGTAGTTGGTCGCTCCGTCCAATTTCGGCCAAGAAAAAGCCGGGGTTTGTGTCGAGACGGTCATGCCGACGACCGGGTGGACGAGGGGATGCTTCATTCCCCGCAGCGTCAACCCGCCGACGAGAGTCGACTGGGAATCTTGCCGGATCAGGCCATCGGCAGCACGGGTGGGCAGTTTCGGATCGCGAATCGTGACCGGCGCTGAGGTGCGGAAACCCTTGGCTTCAACCACAGCTTCTGCGGGCCCTTTTAGGCTGACTACCGGCCCGGCCGGGCGAACGTAGGCTTTGATGGAAGCACCATCGGGAATTGAGAGTTTATCACCTTGGAGCAGCAAATCGCCATCGTCGAGCCGGAGTCGCTTGCCATCCCGATCGGCTTCGATGTCGCCGCGGAGTTCGAGAATCATTGCGGCGGCCGTGGGTTCGGCGGCCGTCATGACGAGAGAAAGCACCACCAGAGCAGTCATTGTCGTTCTCCTTGAAAAACGATTCCGAGGGTAAGCAGCGATCAGAAACGGTGCCGCCAAGTCTAAATTTGCACGGGATACGCTGCCAGTTTTCCGACGCCTTTCAGTTCGAGTTGCAGACATTCTACGGCGATTCCAAGGGCTGCCCGTTGCTTTGGCGGAATCCGGGCAAAAGTCAGTGGGCCGATGAGAATCGGAACACCGACTTCCTTCGTGGCCGATTCCAGACGAGCGGCGGCATTTGTCACATCGCCAATGGCAGTGTAATCGAGTCGCGAGGGTGAACCGACGGCCCCGACAACGCATTCTCCAGTGTTGATGCCCACACCGATCCGCAGTCCAGGCATACCCAGTTGAGCAAAATCGTCGGCATGAGTCTGAACTTTTCGCACGATCCGTCGGGCGGCGCGGACGGCACACACAGCATGTTGATCGCCAAGATCGAGTGGGGCGTTGAAGAGAATCATCATGCCGTCACCCATAAACAGATTGATCGTTCCTCCTTCGGCTTCAATCTCGGGGATCACCGTCCGAAAATAGCCGTTTAACAGGCTGACGACGCGTTCGGGTTGATCGCGAACCTCGGCGGAAAAGGTACTAAAGCCACGGATATCGACGAACATGACGGTGATTTCCCGGTTTTCGCCTTTCAAGTCGAGACGATCGGGATTTTCTTCGAGGGCTTTGGCCAGTGCTTGCGATTTCACGGCTTCGAGCACCCGACGAAGAATCCGCCAGCGGTTAGCGAAAGCGAAACTGTAGGCAACAATGCCGAGCGTCAACATGCCCGCCAGATCGAGCCGCCAGTTGCCGAACGTCAGGGCAGCAATTGCGGTCAATTTCCAGAGGAGATGGTGGCCGAGCATCACTAGCAGCCCGTAGAGAATTCCCACCCGGGCATAAATCCAGCCGAGACCCGCCCCGAAGACAATCAGCCAGGGCCAAGGCGACAACCAGGCCGGGGTGGAAATAAACGAGCGGTCCAGAATGGTGGCAATGGTATTCGCATGAATTTCCACCCCGGCCATCCGGCCATGGTGATTCGGGCGATAATCCGTGTAGGCGTTGGAGAACGGCGTGGCGTGAAAGTCTTGAAACGCCGGATCGATCGTGCCGATTAAGGCCACCTTGTCGGCCAATTCGGGGCTGAGTTCTTGCGTTCGGGCCCGGGCCAAGACCGTGCGGAAAGGGATTGTCGCAAAGGTATTTGGCGGGCCCACCCAGTTAATTCTCAGTTTGTTATCCTTCTCCATCGGAATGGCATCATTCCCGAGGTAGGCTTTTTTCTCACGCGGCTCCCAGCGCCACGGTTGATTCTCCACCCAGGCCGCCAGCGCCAAAGGAAAGCTCGGGAAAACCTGATGATCATCGCCGGGCTCAACAATCCAGGCTCGGCGGATAAAGCGGTCGCCATCCTCGACCAAGTCAATGGAACCGACATCACGGTCCCAGCGGTCGCGGTGGTCCGGATCGTGATATTTCAATAGCCACTGATCGACCGGCCAGCGGCTTTTCCGCGGCGGCGGGGGAAAAGAGACGGGTAAGACCACGCCCCCCGCAGCGTCGCGGACTGCTTTGCCCACTTCGGTAGCTTTGCCAAATTTGCGGCTGTCGATGATCGCTTCCACCGTGGTGAGGCTGTTTGGAATCATCACATCAATGCCTACCGCCACCGCCCCGGATCGCCGGGCGTGGGCAATCACCTGCCCGAGTTCCGGGCTCATAAAGACAATCGGTTTCTGAAGATCGTCGAAATCTTCTTCATCGAGGCTAATGATCATGATGCGGGGGAAGCTGGCGGAAGGCCGGGGGCCGCGAAGCAATTCGCACCGGGCCGAGAAGCAGCCATCGAAGAGCCAGTCATCAACGCCGTGGGCAAGCGGCGACTGCAGGATCAACACCACCACCCCGGCGCTGAGCAACCCCGTCCAAATTCCGCGAAGGCGAGGATGCCGGATGAATCGACGAAGCTTCATGAAATTCCCTGGATCGTAGCTCGCTCTGATTGTGAATGGCCGTCGCTCAATCGTTTTACTCGAGCATCTCGAAATGCATGAGTGTACTGCTGTTGGCTCACAGCGATTTTGCAAGTCACAAAATCCGATGAGCCTGGTACTTGAAGGTCATGAAAAACCGACCAGGCCTGTAGCCGGTCACGTCGTAGTCCAGTGTCTTGGCCCCGAAGCAGCCTGCTAATTCGTCGAGTTTGATTGCCCTGCCACACCCACATCCGAAGAACTAGGCCGAGCAAACGCACGAGTTAAATTGAATGCGTCGAAGCCGCAGATCTCTCAAGCCCCCGAAGCGGAGTCCGCATCGATTCCGAACACGATCATCGAGTTACGGATTTTTGATGACGGAGGGAATTGCTCCGGGGATGCCGCCGTCCAAATCCGATCGTGGAATTGATCTCGGCTTGACAGCTTTGCAAATGCAGAAGACTGTCTACTCGGTGGGAGGCCAACTTTTACCGAGCAGTCTGGCGGCGGCCTTTGTTTACCGACCTTCGGTTCGCCCAGCCGGCGAGCACGGCGACATGATCTGCCGGCTCAGGCAAACAGATCCACAATCGGTCGGCCACCGGGAACCACCGGATATGGCCGATCCAGCCGGTCACGCAGTTCATGATCCGGGGAAATTCCCAGGGCGTGGTAAATCGTGGCCACAATGTCGGTCGCGGTAACCGGATTTCGACTGGGGTAAGCCCCATGCTTATCGCTTGCCCCGAAAACAAAGCCTGGCTTGGTGCCCCCGCCGGCAAACAGCACGGTGTAACAATGCTCCCAGTGATCCCGGCCGGCACCGCCGTTAATTTTCGGCGTCCGTCCGATTTCCCCCATGGCGACCACCAAGGTCCGCTCAAGCAAGCCTCGATCCGCCAAGTCGGCGATCAGACTGGGGAAGGCAGCGTCAAACTCGGGTAGCAGCCGATTCTTCAACTTGTTGAAGTTGTCTCCGTGGGTATCCCAGGTCGCATTGGCATCGGGAGCCCAGGAAACGCAGACCAGCCGGGTGCCAGCCTCGACAAGCCGACGTGCAAGCAGCAAACTTTGGCCATAAATGTTTCGCCCGTAACTGTCTCGCACCCGAACCGATTCTTCTTCGAGGCGAAATGCCCGCTGGGCGGCTGGGGAGGTTAACAGGTCGCAGGCACGACCCTGTAAGCGGGAAAGATCGACGGTGGCCCCGGAGCGTACCGCTGGCGTGAGTTCATTTAACCCTGTCAAGAGTCGTTCCCGATCACGAACGCGTTCCACCGTCATGCCTGGTCCAGGGAAAACCGCCGGGATAATAAAGCCGTCGGGGTCATGACCTTTCAGCACGAGCAGCGGGTCGTGCGACTTTCCGAGCCAGCCGCCGAGAAATCCAGGCTGCGGCGGGCCTCCCGCTCCTTCGGCCGTTAAATGCGGCAGCAGAACGTAGGGAATAGCCTGAGCCTGCGGCGGACGCAAACTGCCGACGACCGAACCGATGGCCGGGTGATCGGACGGCTTGGCGCCGACAATTCCCGCGCGGATGTTGCTGCGAATCCCCGTCATGGCGGTGTAAACCGCCGGTGCGTGTGCGACTTGATCGTGATACACCGAGCGAACAAGAGTGCACTTTTGCAGGATACGAGCCAGCCGGGGTAGATGTTCGCACACCGGAACACCCGGAATCGTGCTTGCAATCGGCTGGAAGACACTGCGCATTTCCGACGGAAGGTCCGGCTTCATGTCCCAAGTATCAAGATGGCTGGGGCCGCCATTCAAAAAGACCAGGATACAAGAGTCAGCGCTCGGGACATCTCCTGACTGAGCGGAACGTTCGTTTGCTGCGAGTAAGCGGGGCAACGACAAGTGAAACCCGGCAATCATGCCGATCTGCAGCATATTTCGCCGGGTGAGTTGCGGAAAATGGTGGGAAATTATCACCGGCATTGGAGTCAAAGCCTCGACAGGTAGGAGTGCTCAATCTTACCAGATCTGGTTTACGAGATGCATCAGATTTTTCTCATCGTTTCTCTGCGTTTTCGTAGCGTCAAGCCGACTGCTCAGCGTCGGGAAAATCAACTTGCAAAAACCGAAGATCTACGGCCCTCCGTCGCGAAGCGGCGCTGTGGAAGATGAAATTTTCCTCCTCGAACCGGGCAATCCGTCGAAATTTACTGGGATCGACGCTGCGCCGCTGTTGCCTCGACGCGAAGGAAACCGACATTCCGCAAGGGCCACGGTGCCATCGTGACGGTTTGCCCCTGATCTGGCCGGAGACGAATGACTTCTCGACGGGTGAATTCAAACAATTCGTCCAGGGTGAGCAAGCGATCGCGATTCCGGTCGGCATCGACGATCTGCGGTCCCAAAGCGTTGTAAACCGCCGCGGTGAAAAATCCGTGCCGAGCTTGGACTGTTTTGTTGTCGATGACCAGCACGGTCACATCTTCTCCGGCTTCTTCATGCGGTGCAGCGGCGGTGAGAACCACGGGGCCTTTGTCATCGGGTCGAAGATCACGTCCGCCATCCACGCCGATAGCCGCTCCGGAATGGCAACTGTCGAGCAAAATCAGTTTCCGACAGCGAATCCGTTTGAGTCGCTGAAACAGGTCGGTGGCCTTGAGGCGATAATCTGCGGCAGGGCCGTCCGCATAGCCGACAAAATACCAACTTCCGGGAACGACTTCCGCATCGCCTCGTCCGCCGTTGTTACGCCGCTCCGCCGAACCGTGGCCTGCGAGAAACAGCACCAGCCAGTCATCCGGTGCCGCTTGCTGGGCCGTTCGTTCCAGAGCCTCAAGAATCGCCTGAGGCGTCGCCTGCTCGTCGGTCAATTGCAGCACCTCGGCGTGAGCAAACGGTTTTTCCCGCCCCATCTTCGTGAGGGTTTCTGCCAGTAATCGCGCATCGTTGACGCTTGCCGTCAAGTCAGGGTAACCGATCTGACGGTAACGATTAATGCCGATAACGATTCCCCGCAAGACTCCACTGCGGCGATGGCTCGCCGGAAGGTTTACGACCACACTCTGCTCGGAACGTGCATGGGAGTAAGCGACAACGACCAGTCGATTATCACCGATGCGCAGTTCTTCGGGGCGAATTGTCGTGGTCAGCCGCAGTTCTTCATTTCCGCCTGGCCATTCCTTCAATTGGTGGTCAAGATTGTCGGCATCCCCGAGCCAAAGTTCCACTTTCTCGATCGGCAGCAATCCGCCCCGAGAATTTTTCGGCGGACGGACCACAATCTCAAGCGTCACGCCTTCCTCAGGAACAGCCTCGGCAGATAACTTGAGGTGAATTTGCGGGGGCGGTAACAGTTCGCGGAAAAAAGGACTCGGCTCCCGGATATGCTTTGTCACAAAGTCACGGACTTCGCTGGGGCGGCGAAACTGGGCACGATATCGCTCCGCCGGGGTAAATTGCGGGGTGTCTTGAGCCGACGGGCCCCCCAGCAGCCAACCCAGATACGTATCGCCGTTCGCGCTACTGTCGTACACATAATCTTGATACCGGTAAAGAACCCAGTCCGCCCCCGCTGTCGGCAAGAATCGCCATACCGGCCGCTGCAACAGCGAGGTTTTTCGCCGCAAGGGAGTTTTTTGATCGGCAAACCGCCAGATCTCAAAGGCAAGTTCTTCCCCGGGCGTCGGTCGTTCGAGCACCTCAGCCCAGTCGAACGGATCCACCGGCCGGGCGGCACGATAGACCTTGCGAATACGATCCCCAGGAATTAAGCCAATTTCCCACGCGGGACTGCCAGGATCGACCGATTTTACCGCCGATTCCCCAATCCCCAACGGTTCGAAGTCCGCCCCGAGTTCTGACTGATACCGCCAATCCTCGGTGCTCCAGATACAAATCGTTTCATCCCGGGATGCCGTCACCAGCCAGCGGCCGTTCACTGCCGGGACAATTGAAGTCACGTAACCATGATGCCCCACGCCGCGGCGAATTCGCCGCGGCGGCTGCTCGGGGGCAAAGGCAAACAAGCTGTACCCCCAATAATGCCCGACCGCCAGCCGGGTCGTCGCGTCGTTCGTCGTCGCCGGCAAAAAGGTGTAGCAAATCGGCGTGAAGTCCCGGAGTTGATCCAGCGGTAACGGATACCGATACCGCCCGTCGGCCGAAACAACCTGCCAGCGAAATTGATCCCGTGAGTCCGGCTCAACCCGCCAACCATTCACACTGGTTAGCGGTCCGTTGCCCTGCGGTTCATTCCCCCGCACCCAGAACCGATCCTTCAAATCAAACGTTCGCCACGGCCCAGTCCCACGATGATTCGGTTCCGTCGGCCGATCCAAAGGTTCCGATCGAAAGCTGATCCGGGTTCCGTCCTCAGACGCCCGCACTTCCCACAGCGTTTTACCAACCCCTTGGGAAATGTCCTGAAGCTGAAGTTTCCCATTCTCCAGGGTCCACAAGCTGGTCTCGTGATGGATACCGGCAGCGACCGCGATCCGTTTCCCATCCGGATGGAAGGCGATCGCTTCCGGGAACGAGCGAATCACGTCGGACGCCGCCATGCCAAACCCGGCTTCCGCGATCAGCCGCGGCTCGGACTCTGTGATTTCGTAAACCCGCAAAAAGCCGGGCCCTTCCCGAAAAACCTTTTCCCCACCCGCAGCATCAAGCCGCTTGATCCCCAAAGCCAACCGCCTCCGCTGCGGATCAAGGCCCATGCCATCTGGAAATTCGGTCGCTGGAAAGCTCAGGCTCCCGACTCGTTTTCCCTCCGGAAGCGTGCGGACTTCCACCGTCGAGGCAATCCGCCGCTGGCCATCCGCTGCGAGAACATAGCGTTGCCCCGCACTGCGAGCCACGATCACTTGTGAGTCCGCCGTCATCAAGGCCTGCGCCACCGGGCCGTCAAAAGAAAACAGCCGCCGCGGGATCGCCGAGCCATCTGCGGGCACTGAAAATACATCCCCCCCACGCCGGGCAAACCAGACGTCCCCACTCGGTGCAAATGCGACAAATGCGCACCTCGCTTCGGGCACTTGCTCGTCATCGCCCGTCGCCAGGGGTGCTGCCACACGCCGGACCGAGGCCGAAACCGGCTGTTGATAATCCCAGACCCAGACCGACCCATCCCCCTGCCCCACCGCCACGCGGGGCAGCGTCGGATGAAACGCCAACGCCCAGACGGTACTCGAAGCCTGGGCATATCCCGGTTGAATCGCCGCACTCAACGCGGCTTCAATCAGCCGGCTGCGTCGACGGAAAATCACCACATCTGCCGTCAAACGCCCGAATCCGCCGACCACCATCCGCTCACCATCGGGAGAAATCGCCAGCGCAAAGATCGATCCCCGTCGCTCCCGAAACGAATTCCACCAGGCTGGATCCGTATACCGCAAACGGTTCCCTTGGACATCCCACAGATGCACGCACTTATCATCCCCAACCGCCAGCAACTGTTCTCCGCCCGGCGTGAACATCAAGGCATCACACGCCGCCATCCTCCCACCCGTGGCGAGCACCACCGCCGGATCAAACAGATTCAGACGGGTTTCCTGAGCGAGGACTGCGGCCGACTCAGTAATACTCAGCAAGACAATGGATCCGATCAGTCTTACCAGCCGAGTCCGCATAATTCTTCCCTCGTTAATACCTGCTCCGATTATTTCGCAATTCCCTCAACTTACGACCTCGGCCGGTACGATTTTCCCTAACAACTCGGAATTTTCCAAAGATCACTGACAGTGCATGGCTCAGTCGGAGAGATCGAATGAGACGATGGCTGTGGACCGGTACGGGAATCACTCTGCTTGTGTTCAGTCTCTCGACGGCATCCGCCCAGCCGCCGGCCACGCCAACGCCGAGTGGCTCCTCCAACAACTCGCCGATGCCGCTGGGCGAGACTGCTCCTTCTCCCCCTATGCCACCCCTCACATTACCGCAACCCACCCAGCCCGGAACCACGCCAAGCACGCCGCCCTCACCTCCACCTGCTACCCCGACCGAGCCCAGCCTCGATCAATTACTGGCGAATGCCTCGGCCCGAGGCACCGAAGCTGAATCCACCGCATTCCCGACCATCTTCGGCGATCTGCTAGGCGGTGGCGGGATTGCCGGCCCGCTCCCGGTTTTCACAAACGCTGCCGGACAAGTCGTCAACACACCTGTCTTCGTGGTCTTGCCGAACGGACAGCGGCTTCAGATTGCCGGGCCAACACCGCCAGGACGACGGCCATTCCAACCTGTCGACGATCTCCTACGAGCACGTGCCGATCAACTGACACCACTCACACAGCCAGGATCGCCAGCTGTTGTCGGGCAAACCATCTTGTTCCCCCCGCCCGGCACCCGTTTCGACGAATCACTCGCGGCACTCGTCATCCGGATACCAACGTTTACCCGAGGTGCCTTCAAAATCACCGAAAATGATACACCACGCCCCACGACCCGCGCTTATTTTACCTACTCATTCTATGATCAGGTGTTCAAAACCTTCGGAGGCCCGCTTACGCCCCGAGCCATGCTCCATCAACAAATATTCGGCCTCGAATATGCCAACGACGAACGGACCTTCTCGGTCGGCATCCGTTTACCCTACAATCAATTTGTCAGCCCAGGATTTTACAGTAGCACAAGTCTCGGCGACCTGACCATGATCGGCAAAGTCTTGCTGATACAGGACGAACAGACTGGAAGCCTGCTCTCCGGCGGCCTCGCCATCACCGCCCCGACCGGCGAACTCCCTTTCGCCAACACCATCACCGGTCAAAACATCCGCGGCACCCTCATTCAGCCCTGGCTCGGCCACATTTTCGCTCGCGGCGACTGGTACATCCAAGGATTCAACGCCCTGGTGGTGCCAACCGATAGCAACGACATCACCTTTTACACAAGCGACTTGGCCTTCGGCTACTACCTCCGAAGGGCTCCCGGAGAATTCCTTTCCGCACTCATTCCCGTGCTCGAAACCCACCTGAACGTTCCGCTCAATCATCGCGGTGCCCAGAATGACCCTGTCGGATTCGTGACAAATTTCACACTGCTGGGCGGTGTACATGCCTTCTTTCGCGATACTCTGAGTGTCGGCTTTGCAAGTGGAGCACCTCTGACCGGCCCTCGGCCATTCTCCTTGCAATCGACATTCACTCTCAACTGGTGGTTTTAACCCAAAGCTTCCCGGCGACCTTCAACCCGGGTTCATGGTATCTGCCGCCAGACTCAGCCTGATCTCACCAAATGAGGCTAGCAGAATCAGCACAATCCCCAGTAGGAAGAAGAGTACCAGCAAACTGTAACCCAGGACCGTTTTTCGCCAGAACGAACGTTCCTCGGCCAGCCCATCCGGGGTCCAGGCAATCACATTTTGACTTTCTAGCAACTGTGCGAACACGTCGGCGAGAAATCCCTGCCGATGAGGCTCGGCCCCGGTTGCTGCCAAATAAAATCCCCCCATCATCACGGCAGGATTTGTCACCGGTGCCAAGCTCTGCGTCATCACCGCCTGCAGCGCTTCCCGTCGAGCCGCCAAAGTTGCTGACAACCGAAATAACTCCGCACTCACTTCCGGATGTTCGGCCAACGGCATCACCCGGTAAATCAATCGGGGGAGCAGCGTCCCGCAAATCCAAGTTGTTGCGTCGATAACTAAGCTTGCCCGTTTCTCCGCGGGCAGGTCCGGAACATAAGGCAAGCGCCGCCCCAACCGCTGCCCCCGCTTCCCTTGTGGAATCCGCGACAGAAACTCGTCCATACCCGGCAACTCTTCTGCATCCACGACAATTCCCAGGACCGGACAACGAACTTGCAATACCTCGGCCACAATTTGCAAATCTTCCGCGGCAAAAAAACCTGCTTGATTCGCCGCCGACACCGACCGTGTTGACACTTCCGGAATTAAAACCATGATGCCGTTCACCGGGGTGTAAGGCAAACGCGTCATCCGGACTCGATAACAAAGATGTCGCAACCGGGCACGCCAAACCGCGATTTCCGCTGCATCGCGGACAACAGGGGGCACCGTCGTTGCCTCGTCACGATCACCATGACGGGAATCTGCGGTCTCGGCCACAACTTCTAAGGAAGGCACCTCATCACCGTTTACCTGACCGTGGTCCGGCTCCGCCAGTTCCGTTGAAGACGCTGCCCCTCCCGGCTGATCGACATGAAGCGTTACGAGCCATTCCGCCAACGCCCCCAATAAACAACACTCCGGACAAACGAGATAAGCAGCATCCCGAGACACATACAAATTCACAGGAGAATCAGCAGAAAGAACCGTTTGAGTTACACGCAGTTTTCCAGAGTCAAATAAACAATTTATTGTTTTTGCAGGACGGCCAAGGAGCAAAAACAACGGTACCGCTTGCAAATCGATTCCCGCCCGTTCCGCTGCCGACACCGCTGCGTCCCATGCCTGATCAATATCGGGGAACGGCGACGATTTCGATTCCGAGCGAAGCAGCTTCCACAAACTCAAGCCAACCCAGAGATTCACATACATCAGCGAAAACAACAGCGGCAACCAGATTTGCGCTAGCCAGCCGCTCGGAGCATCCAAATATCGCGGCAAATCTGCCCAATAATTGAGCCAACCCAGCCCGGCCAAAATCGCCGCAATCACCACAATGTGAAGCATCCAAAAAAGCCACGGTCGCAAACCTTTCCCGGCCGACCCAAACATCGGCAATATGTAGCCAAAGATTCCAGTGAACTGTTTCCACAACCAACGGAACAAGGAAAGCATCAGCCGCCCCCACCAATCAGATCCAGGTTGGCAACCAAAAGAAACGCCATCACCGGGATGAAGATCAAGGCGACGATCCCCCAAATCAGCACCATCCGCTGCAAGGCCGCCCACCCACGCCGAGGTGGAGCTGCAAAGGCTGGTGGTGGCTGCAAATCATACGGGCTTTCCACAACTGGCAATTCCCGCAACACTGCTCGTGTCTGATTAGCCCATTCCCGAAGCTTATCGCGATCCTCCAGGAGAATTCCGCGAAATCCCAATTGCACGCAAAGAAAATAAACCTCGAGTGCGTCTTGCTGAGGCTGTTGCTCTGCCAGCCGAGCTTGATCCCAAAATTTCCAGGCCCGATCATTGCTGCCATAAAGCTCGACCTCCAGCTTCCGCTCATTCCACTGATCCCGCCATGCCGTCCCCGTAATGATCAATTCATCGAGCCAGCAGACCAACGCATAACGAATGCCCAAAAATTCCCCTGTGGCAATGCGATCACCCGGCCGCGGCCCCAACATGGCGTTTGACGGCCCCGGATCCAACAGCATCTCCCGAAGCCGAGTATGCTCCCGTTCAAAACTCAGGGCCTCGCCCCGCGTCAGCACATCCCGAATCCGAAGACCATGCTCGATGACCGGATAAACACAATTTGCCGTCAGGTTTGTCATCCTTCAGACCTCGTTTGAACGGCTCGTCTTGCTTTGTTCGTCCCGACAACCTATCAAAACCTTATCCGGTTGCGATCCGACATCCCCCAAAAGGCGATTTCAGGATGTCTACTCCCGCAGTTCATTGGCACGAAGGGCTGTTTCTCCGCCCACACCATTTCCAAACCGCGGCCCGTTACCAAGACTATCGCACCCGCCAGGCGATCGATTTCCTTCAGCCCTACTCCTGGGGTTGCCGCATCCTCGATATCGATCACGACGCGCTCAGCAATTTCCGCTTTGTGCTCCGCAGGCTCCAAGCCCGACTTCCCGACGGAACCATCGTCTCAATACCCGACGATGCTACTGCGCCAACACTCGACTTAAAACCGCTTATCAATGCTGAAACCGTCACGACGATCTATCTCGCCGTCCCCGTCTTACAACTCGGTCGATCCAATGTAAATGAAAATCCTAATCTACACACAAACTTAGCCCGATATAACCTTGATTCCATAGAAGTCGAGGATGAGAACACGAGCGACGACCGCGAAACCCTGACAATCCGCCGACTCAACATTCAACTGCTCTCGTCGCAGCAAGACCAAGCGGGATATTCCGTCATCCCTCTGGCCCGATTACGCCGATCCGCCCGTGCCGATGGCCGACCAGAATTGGAGCCAGGGTATATCCCGCCCATCATTGCCTGTGAAGCCTGGCCGCCGCTTGCCCACGATATTCTCGGAGCCTGTTACGATCGTGTCGGTCGCAAAATCGACATTCTCGCGACTCAGATCCAATCTCGCGGACTATCGGAAAGCAGTTTCTCCGGAGATGCCTTGCTGCTGATTCAACTGCGTACCTTGAACGAACTTTATGCTGCTCTCGGCACCGTCGCCCTGACACCACGGATCCATCCCATCCAAGCCTATCTCGAACTTTGCCGAGCCATCGGTAGCCTAGCCGTTTTCGGCCCGACCCGCCGAACACCACCACTCCCGCCATACGATCATGACGACCTCGGCAATTGCTTCAACAAACTCAAGCTGTTAATTGATTCTCTCCTCGACTACTTTGTTGAACCGGAATATAAATTTCGACCGTTCATCGGAGCCGGATTGCGGATGGAGGTTGCTCTTGAATCTGCCTGGGTTGAAAGCGCTTGGCAAATTTACATCGGCGTCCAATCCACCATGTCCAACGATGAAATCGTCCGAGTACTCACCACCCCGGGTGTCCTCGACATGAAAGTGGGTAGTTCTGAACGGGTCGATGCCATTTTCCGATACGGCCGCGAAGGTTTACGCTTTATCCCCGTCAAAAATACTCCAAGGGTTTTGCCCCAACACGACAGTATCACCTATTTCCAACTAGCAACAGATGCCACCAGCGAGTGGACCGCCGTCCAACAATCGCTCTCGCTCGCCATCCGATTAAACGAAAATCGCCTCGTTGGCGGTATCCAAGGTCAGCAGGATCTTACCGTCAAAATTGCTGGACAAACAAATACCCTCCGTTTCACACTGTTTGTTGTGCCTCGAAAAAGCTTATCGCCTAGCGAACTTGTATCCTGATCGATCCCTGGTGACAATATAATGACCGCTTCCCCCACAACTCTTCTTCTGCAGCGTCCGCTCCAACTGCCCACGGGCAGAACCCTCAGCCTTGAATCACAACCTGCGGGAACCGCACTGATGATTCGCTCTGCGAATTCCGAAGTCGAAGTTGAAATTCTGCTCACCGATACCGGACCCGTTGTCCGCCTGAACGCTGCTGCCCTCGAACTTGTTGCCGCAGACAACTTGACACTCCGCACTCACCGGTTAAGGATCGAATGCCAAGATACCCTGCAACTCGCCGTCGCAAAGACGCTCCAACTTACCGCAGAAGAACTCCGCGCGAAAACCGAACGCTCGATTCATCTCAACGGCGAAACGATCCGCTTAAACTGCACCGACGACGCCGAACCGGCCCCCGTGGCGACTCGACCGACGCCATCTCAAGATGCCATCACCGATTGTTGTGAGAAGTCCATCCCGAAACCGACAGAATCGACCGATTATTGACCAACGGATCAACGCTCCCAAAGATTCAGGCCGCGGTAGACATCGACGCCGATGGCCAAAAATTGCCGTTGCCAGCCAAGGCTACGACTCGCTCCGGTCATTCGAGCTGCAGTCTGGACCGCCGCGGCAATCATCGTCGCTGAACAGCTGGGCTTCGCCAAGACTTCTGGCTGTCCCGCAACCGAAATGCTTCCCTCGCTCAAAAATGTCGCGATTGCCAACATTCCAACCGGTGAATTCAAACCCGCCGCCTTCGCCGTCTCTCTGGCCGCTCGTCGCCGATTATCCTCCGGGTTGCGAAGCCAGGTCACGATCGCCCGCAAGGCCGCCTCGGTACTTGCTGAAACCTGTTGCCGATTGACAGCCCAAATACATAAACTTCCCCACCAAATCGCCCGCTTGTTTGGCAGCAATCGCGCCAAAATCCGAATCGCATCCGCATACAGACCTGCCCGGTTCAACTCATCAAAATATGCCGACGCGGACAATCCAGGTTTCAAGAGTGCTCGAGCCGTATCCGAAAGATCGACATCCTCACAGATGATTTCGGCCAACTCCGCGGCCTCTCCGCCACCCGCTTGACTCATCCGTTTGCCTCCTCCAACGGCTCGAAAGCAGAAACACCATCCAAGGCAACGACGCCCATCCGAAACAACTCGGACCAAGGCTCGGGCAATGTCGCCGAACCACCGCGAACCATCGCCGCTGGCACTTCGATCGGTGATTCAAAAACGGCTGAAACCGGGGGCGGATTGACCCCACGGGCAACATCAACACCAATTTGAAGATACTGACGAAGATGGTGACGATACTGTGCCGGATCATATCGAACCGACGCGAGATAAACGACAACCCCTGCCAGCCGCCCACACAAATGTGCCGCTGGACGCACCACGGGCAAACCCGGCCGAGACATGCTTCCTGACGACAAATACACTGAAAGCGCCAATATGCCCGCCGCCGTCGACGGTTTTGCTCGCCAACCCGCCTGCTCCGCTGCCCGGCGTTCTGGTTCCATCGGGCGACGAAGCCAATCCAGCACGGCCGCGAATGCCGATTCTTCTTGCTCTGTTGCAAATGACATAAAGCGCAGACTGTGATGAAGACAAAGCGTCGCCCACCAGATCGATCGCATTGGCGGTAATGCATGTGCCAATAATCGGCGAGCTTCGGCGAGATGATTATGCAACATCAAGCATTCGAAATACTCTTGAGGTGTCATCTCAGGTTGCAATAACTTGCGGGCCTCTGACTTCAGGCGAAACAACTTCACCAAATCACAGGCTCGGACAAGACCCTCCCTGGTCCTAGAAGTCCCGTCAGGCTCTGCCGCCCTGTTCACTTCCAATCCTCCCATATGTCTTTACCGCTCGATAACGGTCGTTCTCTCGCTGTCTCCCCGGGAAACATCCGCTGCAACAGTTCATCACGCAATTGCATCCCAAGCTTCGGATCAATAGCCGGAACTGAGGTTGTCACCGCCGCGGCCGCCGCGGATTTCGCTGCTGCCGGAGCCGATTGTTCCAATGATGCCAACTCCGACCGAATTTTTGTCAAGGTTTCTTCCGTCAATTGATACTGTTGCTCGCAGATGTCTTTGAGTTGTTTGCCAATCTCGGGGAACAATTCATCCGCCTTGCCTTTCGCCAATCGCAGGTCGGCAACGATTCGCTGATAAAGCTCTCGGTGCTTCGTCGATTCGAGCGACTGACTGGCCTGCTCCAGCCGATCTGTGAACTGAGCAATCTGATTGAACAGATCTCCGAGCGTGAAATCGTGTGGCGGTTGCATTTTAAAAATCTCACTTATTCCGTAATCATAATGCCCGCATCGGTATTTTTCGCGGCGTCTGTGGTGTCGCTCCCCAGGGTTTCATTCTCTACAGTACCTGCTTCCACTTCCGCTTCTTCCGTCGGGCCTTCCGAGGTTTGCCCCTGAACCCCGACATTGAATTCCGTTTCCGCCGCCGTGAAATTGTGACCTTCTGGTGTGAGTTCTCGTGAACACTCAGCGACATCCTCAACAATGCCTTCGAGCGACAATGTTAACGTCACTTCGCCGACTTTCAACGTAATCGATTCAGGCGTCATGCTCAGACTTGCACCTGCCCCCGGAGCACCGACCGACAAGGTGATTGACTCAGGCGTCAGCTTGATCCGTGCTCCGACATCGACAACACCAACAGACAAAGTCAGCGATTCTGGCTCCGCCGTGACGCTGGTTCCGACTTCTGGCGTCCCCGCCGTCATGTTGATCGAACCAAGTTCGCCTGCCGCCAAACCGATCGAACCGACGGTCCCCTCCGCCGAGGAGGTCATGGCAATTTCAGCCGGACTACAATAGAGCCCGATCGCGGAATCGGCGCTGACATGAACCGCCGTACCTTCGCCCGCCCCGGCGAGATAAATTCCGTCTCCGAATGCCATCAGTGTGTAGCTACCCCCGACATTAGTCATCGCATCGCCCACCATATGTGTCTCATCGGCTGGCGATATTCCGGAAAAATCGGGGCCAAACATCAATCAATCTCCGAGCGGCTCCTGAGAAACTAATACCCAGTTGTAGATTTATGCAATCAGTTATGCTCCGAAAGGTAAGTGACTCCGAAGGCTACCCCAAACGCGATTCCTATTGTGAATGTCAAGGCGACAACACCGGCAAAGAAATAAAGCACAATCTTGGCAAACGTTTTCCAACGCTGAAGCCCTTCCTCGGCACTATCACCACCCAGACGACCAATCTTGAGTAACGTCGGCTTGATGCTGCGATTCCAACCATTTTGAATGAAGGTTCCGAGTTTTTGCCACTCATGAATCGAACTTGTCGTCCAAGCTATACCACTTACCCCGATGGCTGCGATCCGTTCAGCAACCAAGATAAAAGCCATGATCCTGGCCGTTAATGTGGTATCGAGATCTCGAAGCAGCTCAACAACTGCAATGTCGTATTCATCCTTCGAGGTTTTTTTCATGATATCCGGATATTTGAGAATAGCCAATAACTCGAGTGCTAACGCAATTAAACACATGAGTACGAGCAGAATCAGTACCAAGACACCGGTGAGTGCCATGATTTTTTTCTGTAAGGCCGGGTCAGCTTTTCCAGTTGCCGGATCAAGCTGTGGAGCCATGGCCGTTGAAATATTGGCCAGACTTAGATCCTTCCAGTTACCGCCGCCGAAAAAGCCTTTTTCCCAAGGGACTTTGATGATCGGCCCATTCACGCGATCAATCGCATATTTCGGACCAACATATGCACAACTGGCATTATTGCCAAGGCCCATCGTAATGTTGCCACCGGTCCCTCCTAAAACGGCGTAAGCCAACGAGCCAAACTGTGCATCCAGAAATTCACCGACACCTCCAGGAATTTGCCCAAGAAGACTAGCGATTAAGGTTTCATAATCGACAACAAATTTAATTTCATCTCCAAAAATATGAGTTTGCCGACCACCATAGATACATGACGTGAGAGATGTTCCTAGCGTGACTGAAAAAGAACCTGGAAAATCTTTATCATAGCTAGCATACCACGAGGGCGTCTTTCCGCCTTCTGCCAGTGTGTCAATATCACCAATGACGGAAAAGCCATCCATTATCCCCATCAGTGATTCCTCCAAGATGATTATAATTTCCCATTGATTGAGACTTTGAGACGAGGAGTATAATCGACACTGTTGCGAACACTCGTTCTCATTTCATGCCGCATGGAATGTAATTCAACGTACTGATATTCAGGCTGGTCAAAAAAGAAGATGCCATTATAATGCGCTGATGGTATTCCGCCAAAAATCATTGTCTTAATCCCGGCGATGCCCGCTTCTGTCGGCAACTCCGGTGGAGGCATGTTGGCACTGTTGTAAACACAGCCGGTGATCACCGGCCGGTCCGGGTCACCATCCTCGAAGTGAACAACCACCTCCATGCCGATTCGCGGCCAGAAAAAAGCCCCCCAATTCTTCCCAGCCCACAATTGCGCACAGCGGATCCAACAGGAACTGTTTGCATCGGATTGACCCTGACGATCCCAAAAAAATTGCACTTTTACACGACCATATTTATCCACAAAAATCTCCTGCCCGGGCGGGCCGACCACCACTGCCGTCAGCGGTCCTCCGATTTTCGGTCGGGGGGTTTGCCACGAAGGACGGGGAATCAGATCGGCGGGCGCGGCCGAAAAGCGGCAAAGATAAACAGACTCCGCAGCGGGCTGTCCCGCTCGATACGTCCCCCGAGTTTCAATGTGGTGCTCCAACGATCTTGCCAGATATTTTCCATCTCCATCGAAGTGGTCTGAGAGCATAAAGTACTGACCAGGAATAAGAAACGGGCAGTTCCCCTCCCCCTCGATCCGCACCGCGTTGGCGTTCAGACTTTCCAGGCGAAGCCGCGCAGTCCGCTGAGCATCTGCGTACACTTCCGGTAACTTTGCCGATTGATCGCCACCGCCTGGCGTCACCCCATCGTAGCGTTTGGCATAATCACCGCTATGAAAGTACACTGGCACACCCTCGGAACCCATCAGAACCGGTTGATGAACCACAGCACCTGTGGTGACCGACGTCGGCGGACCTGCCGTCGCATCTAAGTGCTGCTGAAATAACTCAAAATGATGATCCCAGACAGTGACATGGGTCGGCACCACGGTCTGCGTTTTCCGCCACGACCAGCAGCGGTACTGCTGATTGTCGGCCACAGATGATTCGTTGTCGAACCGCAACGGTCCAGGCATTGGCGAAGTCGCCAACCCCGTCAGCGAATCCGCCAGGATCAGTCTCGGCCCATCGATCGTATGTTCGAACATGTAGAAGATCCCTTCTTCTTCCATAATTCGGGACACAAACGACCAGTCGGTTTCTTGATATTGGCATGTAAAATCTCGAACAGGATAACCACCGGTCAGTTTCATTTCGATGGTTCCCAACGGCCCGAGAACCGCTTTAAGGATTTCAGGTGCCGTCATTTGCTGAAATATTCGGCTGTTGATTCTCAGAGTCGCCAGCCAGAATGGCGGCCGCACAATCGCTTGAAAATGCACAAATTCGAGATCTCGGTGAGTCTGCTCTAAGGACATCACCTGGCCAGTAAAATATCGGGACAATCCGTCTCCAGGCTCAAGGGTTACGATTACGGATTTCCCAAGCAAATCGGAAAATGACCACGGCGGCAGTATCACCGGTGAAAGCAAATGCAAGCGAAACTCATAAAGCTCATTGACGGCTTCGCGGCCAGAAAGTCCTGCGAGCAAGAGGCTGCCCGCAGGCAACGGCGACTGGATCTGTAAAGGTCGATTCACTTGAAGAAAATCCAACACGTGTTCATTCCTTTATCTTCTGAGACATTCTTAAGGACCGATCAAAACTGTCGGATCACCCAGCACAATCATGCCCCCGTGATCTGTCGGATCTCCGAGCCGAGCGGCGGGGCGGTTTTCAAACAATACCGTCGGGCTTCCAAAAATGATGGTGCTCGGCGGCCCAACACAGACACAGGTATCCCCCATACAGGCGGCCGGTAACACGCCGATCAGGATAGTCGGTGCCCCAGGACCGATAATCGGTCCCCCAACATGCGGAACTGGCCCAGTAAACATCGGGCAAACCTGGGGGAAAGTAATGCATGCAGCCGGTTGTGGCATCATACGCCTCGCATCACTGGACAGGATTACTGCGCTCGGAGCAGGATGGTCGAGCGGCGAAATACAGGGTCATCCGCATCTCCGCTTGCTGGTCTACGACCAAGCCAGGTGTTCCAGCCCAGCTGCAATCCCAACGCTTTTCGATCCAGATGAAGTTGAGGTATTTCTGATCGAGGCAGCACCAACTGAACGTCAAAATCCAGGCTGGTGCGAAGATAAAAGCGAGTCAGTTCAACCAACAAGAAAATTCGTGTCTTGCCAGACTCACGATCCGGCAGAAATCGGTCAAAACTCGCATAATCCTTGAAGCGGATCCGGAGTCGAATGCGGCTGTGAATATCCCAGTAACGATGCCCGATGATCGCACTGATGCCGAGGACCTGATTTCGGCCGCCCCGACCAATCTGCGTCTGATTATCGAGGTCGAGGGAAACCCAACCGCCCAGAAATTGTTGGACGACCACATCCGTTTGAAAGAAATCGCTGAGGAACAGTCTCAGCCCTGCAGCCGAACGTGGGGCGTGAGTGAACAAGCCCGCGTATTGAATCATCGCCAGATCCGGTATCGATTCCGGTTCCGCTCCTGTTCGCGAACCGGATGGCGGCTCCGGGGCAACCGCGGACTTCGGAATTGGCCGAAGCCGCAGTCGATGGGACAAACCCCGCGTTCCGAGCCCGAGAAGGGCAAGCATCACACCTGTCACTTGGTCAGTGGTTTGACGATATTGCGCTAATTCATAACCGATTGACCAGCGGTATTTGACCCATGCTCGGTAGAACAGTGAGATAAATCGGTGATTGAAGAGATCGAGCCATTCTTGGAGTGCTCGTCGTTCATAATTATCGCTTGATCGCTGTTGCTCAATAATGATTTGTGTATACATCATCGGTAAGATACCGCTGGGTCCCGTCAACCCCATGAACGCTACTGCCATCTTGGGTGGGCTTGCCTCGGTCCCTGGAACCAACGAGCTGATGCTACTCGGTGGAAACGCCAGGGACGGGACCGCGGCAAACCGGACGACTTCCTGACTCGGCGGCCCCCCAGAGCCGACGGGTTTATACTGCAAGTTCGCCAAGGTTAATAAACGAACAGCCTGGAAAAAATCGAAGGCAAACGGTTCTCGAAAGAGCCGCTGTCTGACTGATTCCACGTCATCGAATCCATCGTTCATCGCAGTGGCTGTTCTCCAGCACGCGGAGGCCAGACGGCCAGGATATCTCCGGATACTTTCGTCCGGGTTGTCAATTGCGTAAATGAATTGACCGCCGCATGTAAAGCGAAAAACCGTTCCAGAACGCAGGCAAAAAGGTACGCCCCATGCCCCAGAAATTTTTGTTCATCCAGTTCCAATTCGATCGCGAGCCCTCGGCAAAAACCAGTCTGCGTCAGTGGACCAAGCCGGCGAACCACCGGTTTGCTCGAAACTCGAACGACGCCGTCAATCGCTTGCGATGCCAAGGCTTGACGTTCTCGATCTTCCCCAACCAGACTGTACAAATTCAAAATGCCTCGCAATGCCTCGGTAGCCTGTTCATCATCCTCGACCGAAAGGTGATTTAAATTGAGGTGCGAGACGAGCCGCCAGTACGAACCGCGTGCTGTGAAGGGTCGTATCGGGCTGGTTGGGCCATTCAAGCACGAGATTCTAGCAATTGGCCCGGCAATCTCGGCCGAGAAACGCACCCGTTCTCCCGATTGCCGCAACAGACTGGGCAGATTCCGATTCGTACAAGTTGTCTTAACGACAAGAACGCCATCCGCCGGTTGCGCCGGTTGAAAATCCAGATTCACGAGTGTCAAGCGAACCTCGGTGCCGCTGTCCTCGGGTGCTTCCGAATCGGTGCGGGTGGCATGCCAGAAAGTCCGGGGCATCTCCTGATGAAAATGCCAGGTGAAAAACGGGGAAAAGTGCGTTTCACCATGCGAGCTATTCACAAGCTTGACATCATCGACTGAATAGATTTCACACCCGAGCGGGGTGGACACATCAGGGACAATCCGATACTCGTGGCGTGTATGCGTCAGAACAATCGGTTCTGCTGTCTGTTCGAAAAGATTGACGACCGGAGTACAGTGCAACCGGAATGTCGATGCCTCGACTCCTTGTTCGAGTAATTGACGCTCAGACCCCCGATTCATGGGGATCCAAACCTCCAGCCGCCGACCTGCCCCGAGCCGCCGAGCCGCTTGCAAGCCCACCAGTTCGATAAATTGAAATTTCTGCGGGTAGGTAAAATATTCCGTCAGCAAGCGATATCCTGGGAGCGAGCGGGCTGGGCTTGGCAAAAGCGCTTGATCGAGTTCAAACCCCAGTGGCAGCACCGATTCCTTCGCATTGAGCATCGTCGTCCGTCCCGCATTCTGGTGGCTGCGGTTTTCACCGGGCAACTGATCGGGATCACAGAGATAAACAGCGGAGGCACGGTTTAACAGCGCTTCATACAAATCGGCTACAAGCTGAGGATCTCCATGAAGGAAGAGCGGAAGACGATCGATAGAGCTATCGGCGAAGCGTTGCCCTGGCCCGAGTTGTAAAACCAGCCGCAACATCGCTGTGCTGCCAAATGGCGGCTGAATCTCGCGTGGAAACGGCGGAGTCAGCCAGGCGGCTTCTGTCACGGCCAGCGATCGCAGCGTCACCGGATAAATCGTCTGATAGCGGCAAGAAACCCCCTGGACTGGCTGAGTTTTAAGCCGGCTCCCCCGGGGTAGCACAAAGCCCTCAGGTGAGGTGAGTCCAGCAGCATCAGGCTCGAATTGGACGATGGCAAACGACGGAATCGGCGCCAAATAATGCGGATAGAGCATGCCCAGCAGCGCCGTCGTCAGTTCTGGAAATTCATCATCAAGCTTGTGTTGCACGCGGCCGGCCAACAAAGCGACTCCTTGCAAAAGTCGCTCGACGTGGGGATCGACGCTGTGGGTGCTCTCCAGCAGTAATCGGCCGGCGGTTGCCGGGTATTGCCGAGCAAATTCATTTGCCGACTGCCGCAGAAAATACAATTCTTTCTCGTAATAGTGATAGAGTGTTCGGCTCATAATTGCTCGGGAATTACGGTCGTCTGGCCTGTTGACAGTTCGAGCAACGTTTCAAATTCGATCACGGGTGCCGGTTCCACTCGAAGTTTTCCTTCGATCCGAAATCGCAACTGACGGTCTAGCGAGTTTGCAGGCGACAGTAAAATCGTTTGCACCTCAGCAATCCGGGGCTCAAACCGGCGGATTGTCTCGCGAATCAGCTGTGCGATTCGCTGACGTTCCGGACCGCTGATTGCTGGGCGAGAGATCAACTCGGGCATTCCGTACGCGAAGACCGACTGGGCCAATTCCGGGTACTGGGATAACTCCGGATCCTCATTTTGCCGGGTGTTCAGCAAATGCTCGAGATCGCGACGTACAGATTCAATCAGGCGAGTCAAAACTTTTGCCTCAGCCCCTTGCCCGAGCGAATCAGGATCGATCAGCCGATCGAGAAGCGATGGCATAAGACTTACGGATGTGCCGCTGATCTCCACACTGGCCTCCCGAGAATATTCAGACAGAGATTGACTTTTATCACTGATCGAATAACTCCCCAGCGGCTGATTCGCTTGCAACCATCGGTGCCTGTGACCTTCTTTGCCTAGAGTTATGCGCAAAATGACTCATCACAGAATTATTCTGCGATAGTTTTAGCCATCGCTGGTCCGGGCGAGACATTCAACAGTTCCAGTTCACGCCATTCGAGAAGCGGGCGATCATCATCGCCACAATGGTATATTCGCTGCCCCTGTCCACGGATGATGCCGGGTGAGCCATCCCAGATTGTGAGTCGGCCAAGCCGGATGGCAGGATCCGTCGCGGTTTCAGAACCGGGGTAAAGCACCGGCAAAAACACTTCCCCACTGCTGCCATCTACAAGGGTTAATCGTGCCGGGAAAAACAGTATGTCGCGGGGATAGCGGGGTGGATTCATGGCCAGGCTTGCCACTTGTTCCATCGGAATCCAGAGATAATTGTCCTGGGAAATGACTTCAAATACCGAGGCAAATAAATCATCGGCATCTCGCAAGCCAACAAACGGCTGGCCATTCAGTATCCCGGTGAGTGTCGGCGTGTACTCATCCGCTTGAGCAAGACATTCCCTCGCCCGAGTCGGATCGCTTGGCAGTGTCCGCAAGGCTTCCAAGCGAAGTCGGACGTGAGTGGGCGGTTCGGCGAGAAACCCGGGCGACTGGCCGGTGAAGAGCCGCTGGCGATGTTCCACGGCGGTCAGTAACAGCCGGTACGGTGTGACTGCCGCAGCAATTTCGGGCAGGTCCGGGCGAATGACATCAAGTTGTTTCGCGGCCCGTTCTCGTTCCCCGGCGAAAAGCAGTAATTCCACGAGGAACATCCGCTTGCCATCATCGCTGGGGTGAGCACGAACATCGAGAATTTGTGCGGCGATTGCTTCTTCGAGTTGACCGGCTTTGAAATATTCTGAGGCCGTCATGATCGTGCTCCGGGTCGATCCAGGCAACTCTGTGTCGGGAATTGGTCAATGGATTTCCACCCAGCCGAAATCGCTGGCACCGTTCAACACGGCATTCATAATTTTCGAACAGTAGGTGGCAAGATCGGTCGCCGTCCATGTGATAAAGACAAACGGGCTGCCGACACCGTATTTGCTTTTAGCTCCGCCTTCAAGCAGGGCCCGGGCCGCAACGGCAAATGCATTGGAGGTGCCAATCCCTAGGGCATTATTCTTGGACTCCAAGCGTTTCGCATCCTTGCCTCGCGCGGTCTGGATCTGCCAGCGCCATCTGGTCATGGCCTGTGTGTCCAAGGCCCCATCGGGGAATCGAAAACGGATACCATTTCCATTGGCAAGCGGCGCAGCGTGTGGTGGCGGATCTTTTGGATAAGCCTCAAGGGTGGATGGGATCGGGCCTCCGTGGCCAACTTCGAAGCCATCGGCATTGACTTCGGCCCAATTATTCCAAATACTGACAATGACCATTCCCATGATTGCACTCTCAATCGGATGTTCAGTTCAGCGATTGCTCAGAAATCTGCCTGGACGAGCCATGGATTGCGGCCGATCACATTGGTGGGAAACGCCGCTGTCACCTGCCTCTCAACCTGATCGGATCTGCCTAGTTCGTGTTTGTCCACTTCTGAGATGCGTCCGAATCCTCTGGATTCAACGTCGTCAAATCAGGGAAGTTTGGCGTGAGCATTGCAAGCTCACGCTTTAGCGAATTGCGGGAGTTACTTCGGTTGATTGGTGGTGATATCCCAGCCGCCTTCGACAGGGCTGTCGCCCGTGCCATCGGGTTTTTGCGGCGTATATTTCAGGTGAACGGAAGCATATGACAGGCTGAGCGACTCAATCACTTCTTCGCTTTTTTGATCGGAGATACTATCGTTGATGGCGTCGATATAAACTTCTGTGAAGGTATAGATTGCATATTCGAGGGCGTCTTTGCCGGCTTTTCGGACGGTGACTGTCGCGGTATCAAAGTGATCCCCAGCCGCACACATCTGCAAGAGCACGGGCGACGATTTATCCATTCGCTTAGTGCAATTGAAGGTGGACATATTGACTTTCCCTGCCCCGGCACCCCCGGTTGCCGAGCCAATGGTGGAGGGATTGCTCGCCCCGATGGAAAAGCTTTTCAATTCGATTTCACCCTTATGCTTGCTGTCGGTCGATTCGCCTTTCGCTTTTGACCCGTCACCGAGCTTTAAGAAAATGTCCACCGCCATGATGCACACACCTTTCTACTGAGGGATTTCTGGATATCACGGAAGCGAGCTGTAGCCTCTGAGGAAATATTGAAATCGCTGAAACATTGTCAGAGTCAGGCTTTTTTGGGGATTTCGGCAACAAGCCGCATGGAGGTGGAAAGGGTTTCGAGTTGGTAGTGTGGGCGAAGGTAGGCGACGGCCTCGTACCAGCCGGGTTTGCCTTTGACTTCTTGCACGCGGATTTCGGCGGCTGCCAGCGGCTTTTTCGCTTTGACATCTTCGCTCGCGGTTTCTGGGTTGCCGACGACGTAGTTCATAATCCAGTCGTTCAGCCAGCGTTGCACGTCTTGGACTTCCATCATGGAGCCAATCTTGTCACGCGCCATCACTTTGAGATAGTGAGCGAAGCGAGAAATCGAAAGGATGTAATTAAATTTGGTCGAAAGCTCGGCATTGGCGTTGGCAGCGGGGTCGAAGTAGGTTTTCGGTTTTTGTGTGGATTGTGAACCCATGAATACCGCGAAATCACGATTTTTGCTGTGCAACAGCGGGAGGAAGCCGAGGTTGGAGAGTTCGAATTCACGGCGATCGGAGATGGCGATTTCGGTGGGGGTTTTCATGGCGACATCGCCATCGTCGGTCGGGAAGGTATGCACGGGAAGGCCATCGACCTTGCCGCCACCCTCGACGCCGCGGGTTCGCATAAACCAGCCATCGTGGCTGTAGGCATCGGTAATTCGCACGGCATACGCCCAAGCCGCGTTCATCCACAGGTATTTGTCGTGATCTCGGCCATCGACGAGTTCTTCAAAGTTGAATTCCTCGACATGGGTATAATTGGCCCCGTAGGGCAAACGTGCGAGCACACGCGGCATGGTTAACGCCACGTAGCGGGAATCTTCGGAGTCGCGGAACGATTTCCACTGGGCGTATTCCACGCCTTCAAAGATTTTGGCCAGGTCGCGGGGTGCCGTAAGTTCGGTGAAGCGATCCATGTTGAACATTTTCGGGCTGGCAGCAGCGACAAAGGGGGCGTGGGCGGCTGCTGCCACCTGAGAAATATTTTTCAACAGAGCAATATCTTCAGGTCCACGGCCGAACTCGTAGTCGCCCACTAGCATTCCGTAGGGGCTGCCGCCAAGCTGGCCGTATTCTTCCTCATAAACTTTTTTGAAAAGAGCACTCTGATCAAATTCCGCGGCTTTCTCCATGTCCTTGAGCAATTCTTTTTTACTGACATTGAGTACGCGGATTTTCAGCATGTCCCCGGTTTCGGAATTCGTGACCAGATAGTTCAAGCCGCGCCAGGTGCTTTCGAGGCGTTGAAAATCCGGGTGATGCATGACCTCGTTGAGTTGTGACGAGAGCTTTTGATCGATCTGGGCGATCCAATATTTGATATTCTGCTCAACATCCTTGGAGACGACCTGTCCGGGTTTTACAACTTGATCGAGGAATTGTTTGAAGTAGTTTTTCGCGCGGGTTGCTTCTTGATCGTTTTGTGGCCGTGTCGCGGCGATGACTTGATCGAGCAAGCTGGTCGTTTCTGACACTGTAGCTGCGCCGGTTGCGGTTTGACCTTGTTCCGCCGTGCTCATGTTATTGGCCCTCCGCCGATGGTTGCGAAGTTGCGGGCGACTGACTCAGTTGCTGAGCAAGTGCTGCGGCTTTTTCGGTATTGCTCAACACTTCTGCCAGAAGTTGTTCGAGTTTGTCGTTGCCTTCCATTTTGGTAAGAAGTTGCGACAATTTTTGCCGCATTTCGAGCAACTCTTTGAGTGGGGCAATTTGCTCGGCAACACGGGCAGGCTCAAAGTCTTCCATCTTGCGAAAATTTAATTCCACACTCAATTCAGTATTGTCATTCGTTAGAGTATTTTGGACCCGCATAGCCAACCGAGGGGCCGACTTGGCAAGAACATCGTCAAAGTTATCTCGGTCGATTTGGACAAACTTTCGCTCTTTCAAAGGTTTCAAAGGTTCTTTTGGTTGCCCGGAAAGGTCGGCCATCACACCGACGACAAAAGGCAGCTCGACCTTTTGCAAGGCTCCATTGGTTTCCACATCGTAAGTTATTTGGACGCGAGGGCGACGAACACGATCGAGTTTGTGTTGCAGACTATCGGCCAAGTTCTTACCCTCCCCGTGCGTCGACTCAGACAAAGCATCAGCCTTGGCTGTTCGAGATGAAAAATGGAACCGGGCTCGAAACGCTTTACTATACTTCTTATATCCGCCAGAGTATTCAACCTTGAGAAATTTTCAATAAGTTCATTGTTCATTTTTTTAAGATTCTTCAGTCCTGGGAAGCGCCAGTTCGCGGGCCATCTCTTCCAGCACGTTTCGATCTCGGACAAAATTTTTGATCATTTCCGGAAATGGCAATTTTCCGACGGCCACGGCTCGGCGGAGCAAATACGGGACGGGGCTGTGTGGTTCAAGCCGTTCTAGATGGGCTGCGATGTCAGCAATTTGCTGGTACAAAAAATCCCGATTGGCCACAGATGCAGAGGTTTGGGCAGCAGTAACGGCTGGTGTCAACGGGGCGTTGGCATTTCCAACTTCCGTTGGTTTGCTTTCCGCCTCGCCCAGGCTCGTGCCTTTTCGCTGGAGAATCAGAGTCAGCAGTCCTCGACAATCATCAATCGCTTTGCGGAGTTGTAACAGGCCGGGTGCTAGTTCTCCCAGACGTTGATTCAGCAACCCGGTGAGTTCATCGAGTTGGTGGCGCGATGACTCCAGGAGTGTTGCCTTGGCATGGCATTCCGCGAGCGAAGCCGCTAGGACGGCTTTTTCGAACGCATCGAGAATTGCCTGGTTTTGTGTTTCCTGAGCTCGTTTCCAATCTTGCCAGCTGAGAGATTGTGATGCCCCTTCCAGGATTGGCACGAGCCGAATCGATGATGGAAAACGTCCGCCGCGATCGGGATCATCCAGCCACTCAAACGGACCTGTTCGCAAGTCGAGGTCCGAGGGATCGTCGATTTTTGGGTAGAGTCGCTCCCAACAGTCGCGTAATAGCAGTGTCAGCAACTTCAGACCGTCTCGAAGCCCCGCGAAACCGTGGACTTTGACGAGGGCTTCGACAAGGCGGGCAGCAACCAGCAAATCCTTGGCGTTATTTCGCAACGAATCCTGAGCCAGGCGGATAATCAAACCCCAGTCGGCCCGCTGAAATTCGCTCGGACGCATCGGATCATCGGGGGCAAACGTACTTGGGTCGAGTTCTTTCCGAGCTTCATCGAGTTGGTTGCGGACGGTAAAGGGTGTCCCGGCACCTGCGGGATCGGCACCTGAGATCGGAGCCGTCAGGGCGTCAAAATCGAGGAGAGGTTCCGTCGCCATGCGTTACACCGTTTCTCTCGGACGCAGTGGTTGTGAGCAGGGATTCTTCCGGAATCGAGAGATCCTGAGGATCGACCCCATTTTTCCTTGAAGTTGTGCGACGATTCTGAGTGAGTATACTGAGCAGGTAAGTGTCAGCTAGCGAAGCTGATCGTACATTTCAGGATGATCCCAGTTCTATCCCATAGCGGCGTGCTGTCGATTTGAGGGGATGTTTACGATGCCGCCGATCGACACCAACTCGGCCTGGACCAGGTCGCAGACGACTTTGCCGATCGGTAAGCGGATCGTGGACTGGCAGCGATCGCCCCGGCGATCCTATCCCGTGGGCTATTTCCGCTTGTTTTCGGCGTTGGTGATGAGCGTCGTTTTGCTGCTAGGATGGGGAGCCTTGGTCTGGGTGGGGCTGTGGTACGCTCCCCCCCGGCCTGTTGCCGTTGTCCTGATTGGCGCCGGCTATGAAGAGAATTTGACCCTGCCCCACAATGTTTACGGTTGGCGAACCCTGACGCGCCTGGCCACACCGACTTCCCGCATCCTGCTGCCCGTAGGACCGCCACACCGGCTGAAAGTCGGCGACCAGCTTGCTCGATTGATTCCACAGCATCCGGCAACGGCGATTGTAATCTATCTGGCACTGCACGGGGCATCGGACCCAGAGGGGGCGTATTTGCTGCCCGATGATGCCAGCACAGCCACCGAGCCCCAGCAGCGGATTCGACTGGCGGAATTGCTCTTCGAAATCGCCAAACTTCCGGAACAGCAAGTGAAAATCCTGGTGCTTGACGCGACCCAGCCTCGAAGCGACTGGTCGCGGGGTGCCTTGCGAAACGACTTTGCTCGCGCGTTGGCTGAACTGGAAGACATCATTGTCGGCATCCCGAATCTCGTTGTCATCAGTTCAAGTCGGGCCGACGAACAATCGTGGTCATCCCCGGAATTCGGCGAGACGACCTTCGGATATTATTTTCGGCAGGCACTCAACGGACATGCTCAGGACGACAATCGTGACAATTTCATTCACTTGGATGAAGCATTTCATTGGACCACAGAACAAGTCCGCCGCTGGGCGGAGGTAAATCGCGGCGTCAGTCAAAGACCGATTCTCTACCCGAGTGGAACTGAAGGGCAACGTCGTTGTCGTCGCGTGGTCCTCGGACCACATCGGGTACTGGTGTCGGAGGCACCGCCACCGCCAGCCGATTTACCGGAGGAGCTATTGAATGCCTGGAGAGAGGTGGAAGAATTAGCTGCCACGGTACCGCCGCCGGAAGTTTACGCACCGAGTCTCTGGCACCGTTACTTAGAAACGGTGCTCCGGGTGGAATCATTGATTGAAGCCAATGATTTTGAGTCAGCACAACGGCTGCTAAGCCTGACGCATCTGTTGCAATCACAAATCCGTAATGCCTCGATACTCCACCTGGAATCGCTGGGCAATTCCACGACGGTACCGAGCTTAGCCGGATTCCCCACCGCTGCAGACGATTCAGCACGAAATTTAGCGCTGACTCTTTCGGCAGCCAGCCCAGCCACGGCCGCCAAAGTCTGGCAATCGCATGTCGAGGCCCTCGGCCCCGATCCGATCGCCTCAATCCGGTTGCGGTTGCAAGTGGAACGCCTGCTGTTGGAATATGCCGCCACGGATCGCCGCTTCCGAACGGAGCGATTCCCGGGACTGTTCCGGTTGCTGGAAAGCAGCGGTCGCCCGCCGCCGGTGGAAGGACAATTTGCGTTGCTGCTGGAGCGTGATCTTGCAACGCCGTCCCCCCCAGAGGAACTTATCGAGACCGCGTTACGTTGCCGCATCCTGGCGGAGGAAGCCGCCGTCGGAATCAGCCTTCTGAGCCCGATTCATTCCGAGCGGTTATGGCCGATTGTGAAACCCGGTCTCGCTGCCGCTGATGCGCTCCGCCTGGAAGCCCAGGATCGGCTGCTGAGTAACGATCCTCAGCAATGGAGGCTGGCGCGGGAAAAGTTTGCAGAGGCCACGCAGATATACCAGGCGAGTCTTCAAAAAGCGGGCACAGTCACCTTTGCCCTGGCGGTCCGAGATCGCGGTTTGAGCCGGCTATCGTATTTGAGCCGCTTTTATGCTAATCAGCTGCTTCCATTGGAACCCCAACTTCAACAATCCTTGAACGAGACGGTGGCTGCCATCGGCGATCTGTTCGACAATTTGCATCGGTTGGATCAGGAAATTCGCTCTCAAGGGAGCACTTCGCCGGAAGAGGCTTGGTTCGCTCGAGTCGAACAGTTGTCGCGAAACTGCGATCAGAACTTACGGGCTTTGACCGAGCACTTTTTCACGGATTGCCGGCAACTCGCCGACACGATTCTGCCGAGTGTCTGGCGTGACGCTGACGATGCCCTGCGGTTCCCTTTGATTCCGGTCGAGTTACGAATCCGCTTGCTCAAAAACAAGCGAGCACAATCGTGGCGGTTTCTCTTGCAATCGCGTGGAGACAGCCCCGAACCGATTGCCGAGGCTGTTCTGGCTCAGCGTTCCAGCAACGCAGCGATGCGACAAGGTCTGCTGGCTTTGAGTCAACTCGGGGAAGCGAATTATGCCACACTGGCAGGAGCATCTGGGGAAACCTGGAACCTGACACGGCAGCGGATTCTCACGTTCACCGCGGAAGCTTCCGGCTGGCGGTCCTTACAAACTGCCAGTGCGAGCATCGCCTCGCGGTTGGCTGCGGCCCCCCGCAGGATTGAAGCAGCACTGGATCAGGCCGATGCACTCGAAGGTGATGCCCCGCTTGGGCCGTTGGCCCAGGCAGATTCGCTGATCCGCATTCTGCCGATCGGTGAGGTCCTGGCGATCCGTTCCGATCCCGTGGGTCGCTGCCGACTCGCATGGCTGAGCCAGCAGTTATTGCATCTGGCCGAGCGAACCTGGCAGGAACACTGGTATGCCGTTGACCCGAAGCAAGAGCCGTATTTTCGCCGAGCCGGACTTTTGTATGCTGCTGATGCCAAACGGGAAGGCGATCCGCGTCGGCTGAGCGCCGTCTCCAGCTTGTTGATGGCTTCTGGAGAACTCGAACTTCGTTTTTCCCCGGAAGAAGTTCCGACAATTGTCACGTCCGAATCCTCGATCACGATCACGGCCAACTTGGTCGCGAAAGAGGGCGCGAAAATCCCGCCGGGGCTGGCCGTCTGGCTTCCCCAGCCGGGGCTTGGCTTGACAACAAAAGTCACACCCTCACTCTGGCAACCGACGGTGGTGGGCAGCCCCGCCAAACCGCTCCAAGTGCCGCTTAACAATGCCAATGTGGAAGCGATGGAACGCGAGCCACCTGCCACGCCAACCCCTTTACGTTCCGAGTTGCAAATGCAGGCGAAATTCCGCGGCCAGCAGATTCAGGCCCGTTTGCCGGTCACGATTTATCCCCGGCCAGTGGTGGAAGTTCGGCAGTACCCGAAGCCAGAACGAGCGAGCTTGGCGGTTCGAGCCGACGCCGAAATTCTCCAGAAATACGGCCGAGCGTCGGGCTCGGTTGTCTTTGTCCTCGACTGTTCCGGCAGCATGGGTGTGCCGGTCGGGGAAACGTTCGGCCCGCGGGCAAAATTTGCCGAGGCAGTTACGGCTCTTGAAACCGTGCTCAGAGATCTCCCCGAAGGTACTCGTGTCAGTCTCTGGGCGTTCGGTCAAGCCTCGGGCGCGGCCATGACCGAACCGATTGCCGAGAAAACCATCAAGCGGATCATCCCACCCACCATCTGGAATCCCCGCGATCCGATGCAGTTGCCTAGTGTACTGGAAAAGGTACGCTATCCCGCGCTTGTGCCTTGGAACGAATCACCCGTGCTCCGCGCGATGTTCGAAGCAAAATCGGATTTTCAGGACGTTCGCGACAGCAAAACCCTGGTGGTGATTACCGACGGCCTCGATAATCGCTTCCACAAGGACGCGGTGATTAATCCCAAACGATTGCCCTTTCCCGACGTTCTCCGATCCGAGTTTCTGGGAACGGGGATAACCGTTCATGTGATCGGCTTCCGGCTGCCTGCCGCCGAGTCGGCGGAAGTCCGCAAGCAGTTTGAAGTCGTGACCTCACTGGAACCTCCTGGCACCTACAGTACCACGGAAACAGCCGAGGAACTCGGCCAGGCAATCCGTCGTGCCCTCCCGCAAAATCTGCGGTATTGGATTGAAAACTTTGCGAACGAGCTTGTTCCGGGTCTCTCCCGCCAGGGCTGTGAGGTCGGCCGTTCCGGTGGCGGTGAGCGCTGGTTTCTCCCGGGACTTTCCCCAGGAGCTTATAAGCTTCGGCTGCGCGATCGCCCGGACCTGGTACAGGAAGTTCAACTGGAACGCTCGGACCGTTTACTCCTGAAGCTGCGAGACAGTCGCAGCGGACTCCGACTCGAGCGAGCCGCCTGGACGATAGATGATTTCCCGAATCGCCCCTGGCAAGCTGCCCGCGACTGGCGAGCCACGTTGTTGCAAAATCAGCGGCTCGGCAACGGTTTTGAAGGATTACTCGCACTAGAACGGACTTATTCCGCCCGCGAAACCGTTCTCCAGCAGCCGCAGCCCCGAACAGTCTGGCTTGAACTCCACGCTGCTGACTTGCCTGAAGAAGCACTCGCAACCGAGTGGTACGAACTTCCCGGGTATCCGGCATCCACCTGGGCGATAGCCTCACCCGCTTGGCCCGATAGCACCAACGCTACCGCGCGACCGGAACTCAAAGTGTGGTGGAACCCCGACCAGGAACTGGTCGTTGCCGATCGACTCCGACGCGGGATTGACTTTCGTTCGCTCGAAGAATTGCAGAATCGGCGGTTGTTCATCGAGGGACAGCCAGTCTGGCTACAATCCATCGCCGTGGAATCGCATACTCTAGCCACCCGACCGCGGGAACGCGAGCAGGTTTCATGCCTGACGCTCCGCCTGCGGCATGATCCTCAGCAAGCAGTCCAGGTGCAAATCCGAGGGCTTGACTATCGAGGTCAAGCTCTGTGGCGATACCCCTCTGTTGGCCGGACGACAATCCACTTCTGGGGAGTCGATTCACAATCGCTTCAGGTCCTGGAAGCGGTCGATCTGATTTCTGTGCGATCGTTTTGCCGGGATGCAGAACGCCGCGGCTACCATCTGCAATTCTCGGGATTGCCCGCACCAGATCCAGCCGATCAGCGGCCACAACCACCGCTGCCCCTGCCCTGACGCCTGGAGTGAATCATGCCAGCAGCGATTTCAGGTCAGGCTCGCCCACGCTGGATGCAAGATCTCGCGGCACCGTGGCAACCCCCGCTTGTGAATCCCCCACGCCAGCAGCAGTGGATGATGGCCGCGTTTTGCCTGGCGGTGACAGGGTTTCTGGCGGGTGTTGCGGCCTGGTATCGTCCGCTGCAAAGCCCGTATTTTGTCCCCTTGTGGATCACACAATATCGGAGTCCGCTGCTGGCGCATCGTGGAGGAGCGGACCAGGATCGCGAAGCCATTGAAAGTGCTGGGATTTTCCCGGACTTTGCCGACACCTACACCACACAAGAATCAGGGCTCGTCCTCCGCGAGATTCAGCAACTGGCCATGCTCCCTCACCGGAACCGCCAAGTGGTCTATGTCAGCGGATACGCTGTCCCCGCAGAGCAGGACGATATTGTCATTCTCCCGGCCGATGCCGAACCTCCGAATCATACGCAAGGCCTTTCACTTGCGCAGTTGATCCGAATCATGCAGCAGTCGTCTGCTCGTGAAAAACTGCTGATTCTCGATGTCTCTCCGCCACCGTTACGCGGCCAGGCTGGATATCTCCTGCAAACATCCGCGCTGGATATTCCCCGATTATTCCGCCGACTGCAAAACGAATTTGCCGAATATCATCCCGGGAAGTCGGATCAATTGCAAATCTTGCTGTCGGCAGAACCCGGCCAGCAATCGCATTCCTCGATGATCCTGGGCCGGACCATTTTTGGCTTTTATCTGGAAGAAGGGTTACGCGGTGCAGCACTCCCCTGGTCGGCTGCAAATCGGCAAAAAAGCCGAAGAATCACCGTCACGTCTCTGAGCCGGTATCTTCGTGCCCGAGTGGATCGCTGGGTCCGGGAAAATCATGGTGCTCGGCAAACGCCGCTGTTGCTTGGTGCAGGCCCTGATTTTGACCTGGCTGCTGCCGCATCGACATTCACGCCGAACCCAACGCCGGCTGCGGATTCCAGCCAGTTCGCTGCGGTGCTGGCTGGTTGGCAGACACTAGAACAGTGGCGTAACGATCGATCAATCTCGATCGCCCCGCGCATTTATCATCAATTGCAAGCTCGGGTTCAAGCAGCACAAATTAGCATCAGGTTGGGGGGAATCAACGCCACGACCGCTGCCGTTCTCCAAGACGATCTCAACTTTTATCGTCAACAGATGATGGTGGCCAAAAATGCGGCCCGATATCCCAGCCAAGGAGGGACATTCGCTTTCGCCCAGCAAGCCGGACTACAACCCGATCCGCAACTGCAAGCCGCTGTCGATCAGTTTCTGAGCGGTATTCAGATGCTTGCCAACAGCAAGCCAGCCGATCGCGAGGCCACCTTGGCCAAGTTGATTCAAGCGATTTTGAAAGAAACCGCCGAGCAGTCCCGTGAATCCGTGGAAGCCGCGGTGTTATCCCGAGCCTCGTTATTGGTTCGACAACCCTCGCAATTGACTGCCATCCAACAATTCCTGACGGCGAGAAATCAACCGTTCATATATCTCGAAACTCGTTTTCTCGACAAGCTGGCCACATTGGCAAAATCGATGCCCGAAGCCAACTGGCCTGCTGACGACATGGCGAGGGCTGTCGAGGCTGTGCTTCAGACCGAAGCGGCTTGTGCCCGGCCGTGGCTGTTTCGCTGGGCTCGACCGGTTCTCGATGCCTGTGTCCGAGCCCGCTGGGAAGCGGAATCGTTACTCGATGTCTGGTCACTGGTCCCCGCTGAAGCGATTTTCACTCGGTTCTCGGAAGCGCATCAACTCTCCCGTCGGTTGCTGACATTTTCAGAAAGCTGGCAACAGGCACGCGGAGCCGCTGATGAATCACTCCTGACGCTGCTACCGAAAATTGACTGGCTCGTCGAGAATCCGGAGGGGTTGACTCTCTGGCACAATCGGTTGCAAGCCACCGCACAACTGTTGCCGTTGCTTGAGCCGCCGCCGCAGCCGCTCGATCCGATTGCGTTGCAATCGCTCAGCGATCGCTTGCAGTCATTCACCGAACAGTTGTTGAACGAGACCAGAGCGTTCGATCGGATCAGCGGCGGCGCGGACACCACCTGGATCCTGCAGTCGGCCAAGCGAGACAGTGCCGACGGTACCCTCCTCCCCGCAATCGACAACATCCTCAGCTTACCGTTGTTGCCCAGTCAAACCCGTGAAGCCTTCCGGGCCGCCAGCACGGAACTGGCACAACGTTTGAACAACAGAACCCGAGAGAAAGATGCACAGGATGATGAAAATTACGTCCTGACCCCAGAGATCACTTACACCGCTGCGGAATCACAAAGCGATCAACACCGGGACCGGATTCGAGCCGGGTTACACGCCAGTTGCCAACTCGCCGTCCTCGAGTTGATTGGCCTGCCCGCCACTGAACGCACGGTTCTGGCCAGGCTGATTTCTCGGGCCCGTAACGATCAATTATCCCAGCCCGAATGGCGGGAACTCGGTCACCGGCTGGCTCAAGCTTGGATAAACTCCTGGCCTGCGAACTCAGGCACCGCGAGCTCGTCGCAACTCGATCGGATCAGCATTCTTTATCCCGGCTTTTTGAATCTCCCTCTACTCGATAACACTCCGGGCGGTCCGCGTGTCAGTGACCGCCGCAACGACTGGCAACAAGCGTTTACTTGGCTGGCCAGCGTCTATTTACGGGCAGCTCGAGCCAGCACCGATGCCGACTTTCTTCACCGCCTGGCGGAAACCACCGCCAGCGCTGGCCAAGGCCTCGTCACCCTCACCGAAATCCGCGTGGCCAGCCCGATCACGCCCGTCGTCTTAACCGCAGACAAGCCTGTCGGCAACATCGTACTGCCCCTCGTGATTCCAGCATCGATCATCGAACCGCCAACCATCCGATTATTCCATCGTCCCGAGTCGCTAGATATCCAGATCGAACCGGAGCCGATTCGATCCAAACCCGACGGGACTGACCGATTGACAGAGGTGCGAATTCAGGTTCGGCCACAACCAGCTGCCATTCTGACGGCATTGCCGGAGGCACTGATTCTTGAGATCGCGAGCCGTGACTGGTCGCAATTCGTGAAAATCCCACTCGATAGCAGCCGCTTGATTCGGACGGTCGCCGCGGAAATCAGCCGTGACCCCCAGACCCTCGCCGCTCTCGGTGATCAAGCCATCTTCCGGCCCGGCACCCCGCAGCCACTCTATGTCGTGCTACACAATCTCAGAAATGAACCGAGACAATTCGCAGTTCAGGTCACCAGCGTTCCTTCGAGCGAATGGCAGATGGAAACGAAGGTCGCACTCGGCCCGAGTGAAAAAAAGATTGTGCCGTTCACCGCGGCATCATCACCCAAGGTTGCGGCAACAACCACAGCTTCCGCCACGACAGCTAGCGGGGCGACCGCGACGCTGCCGAGCATGACCAGACTTGCCCTGCCAGCGACGCTGCGAGTCCGCGTGCTCGAAGACAATAAGACTCAAGAACTCTTGCTGGAACGCGATTTCCGTCTGTTGCTCGCGCATCCGTCGACTTATGTTGATCTGTCGGATGCACTTTTTATCCCGTCTCAGCCATCGACACGCCCGCTCAATCGTTTCCAGGTTGCCCTCCGCGCCCGACAAGACCTCGGGACAACCCCCAGTCACGCGAAATTGATCCTCGATCCTCAAAACATCCCTGGCTTCCGCGGCTTGCAATCGGGGCGACTCGCCGGGCAAATCCCACCCTCCGGACAACTTCTCACCCTCGACGCCAACGGACTCCTCCTATCACCGGAATCCCCTCGGCTGGGGCAAGTGACGCTGACCATCGACGGCGTGGAACGAGCCTTCCGCTTGCAGGTGGATTTTGCCCGATTCGGCGAACCGACAACTCCCCGAGTTGATTCTTCACCACGACTCCTGCTCCGCCTCGCCGATTCCCCGCAACCCGGTCGCTCGCTCGCCTTTCACGTCGATGCCGATCATGCACCGAGCAATGCCACAATCGATGTCCGATTATTACGCGGAGAGGCTCCGGAGCATGGAGTGGTTGAACGCCAGCAGATCTTCCCAGCAGCTCGGCATCAGCAGGCGACACTGGCCGCAGGCGATCCCCAAGGAGGTCTGGTCTTTCACGGAGCGATCAGTTCCTGGTCAGCAACCTGGGAGTTGCCGCAGTTGATCGGCCGCCGGCTGTTACAGGCACGACTCCGGGATGCTCAAGGCCACATCCTTCAGACACGGGAATTGCCGATTTTTCTCGATGATACACCTGCCGATGCTGTCGAATTCCGGAACCCGCCTTCAACCGCGTTGCACTCTGGACCGCTCACCTTGCGTGTCTTTGCCTCAGACCGAGAATCCGGCATCCGAGAGGTCAGCTTCTTCGTGGGGAAACCGATCGACGGCAAACTCCCGCCCGGAGTCATTGAGATACCCGGTACGCCGGCCAGCGATGAACCGATGACCTGGATCGGAATCATGCCGCCACAGCAGAATCGTGGTCCGACGGATTATACCGTCAAAATTGTCAACGGAGCCGGACTGACACGGTATCTGACCACTTCGATCCTTCTTGTTGACCGTTTACCTTCACCTCCTGGGGTAATTACTGGAACGGTCCTCCTCGGTAGTATCCCGCAACCTGGATTACCGGTCACGCTTGCCGATGCCAACGGGAAACCACTGCTGAAGACGACAACAAACTCGCAAGGGATTTACGTCTTCCCTGAACTCAAAGCTGGGACATATCAACTCAGTTCGCAATCACTCAATCCACCCCGTACTGCCACCGCGACCGTGCACGTCACAGCGGGTGCAACCACCACGCAAGATCTGTCTCTGTATCTGAGAGCAAATGCTTCACAATGACATTATGGTGTCAGTAGCGATAGCGGAAATCTAATCGGAACTGAGTCGCGGCCCAGTGCGGATAACTGAAGGCAAAGGCAGAGCCGACACCGAAATCCAAGTTGTCCGTCACACAGAACCGCACCCCGGGTCCGCCGCTGAAGTAGCTGGCATTATTTGCCGGCTGATTCGGGCCAAGGACCGGGTCAGTGTACGCCCCATCTTGAAAGCTCCAGCCGTTCAGTTCCCAGGTGGAAATGATGGAAACGACCGAATTTGGCTGCCAAACGGTATAATTCCAACTCAGATGATAATGCAAGATTCCACCAGCATAACCCGGGTCGCCGCCAATCGGAATCCACTGGCTGATCTGCCCTTGCACTGACGCCCACGGTGTCAGCTTGATCGCCAGAAGCAACGACGGCTCGAGGGACACATGCTCCACTCCCAGCCCGCGAAAAGCAACTCCCGTCGGTACGGAGGTGGTGAACTGAAATGTCAGTTGAATCATCTCCCGATCCAGCAACACCGATTTCGTCCCGAATTTCATGTCGCCGAACCCGGAACCACCCGTGGCACCGACCGGAACGCTGTTGCGGTAGGGCAACTCGGTAAATACCCCGAACGATCCCCGAGCCGCTTCTTGATACAGCATCAACTCGTGGTAATCGACTCTCGGCGATACTTTGAACCCCACATACGGCCGAGGACCCAGTCCGAGTCCGTCGGCACGCGCCCAGAAATACTCGGCCCGGTCCGGAAGTCGCACATTGTATCCGCGATCCCAGCGTAAGCGCGTTTGTGTCGCCGGACGAACCGGATCCACAAAATATGCAGCATTCATCAGCGGATCCCAGTACGGCTCGTAACAAGGATCCGGGCAGGCTAGAACCTGATATAACCCCGCCAGAAACCGTTCGACAAAATTCGCCGCAGGAAAAGGCTCGCACTCTTCCCGTCCGGGTAAACAATGCCGGGAACCCGCACACCCCAGCCGACCACTGCCACCGACTCCAGCCCCGCAACTCGCGCAGCCTCCAGCCATCCGCACGGGAATTCGCGCCGGATCGAGCGGCACGCCATCAATCGCCAGATGCCCGCTGGGCCCGAGCATCACCGGAGGTGCTGGCAACGTTTCAGCGGAGCGATTAGCGGACGGTACCCCCGAAAGTCCCGAACCACCCTGCGAACCCCTTGTCCCGGGAATACTGGTCATCGGTGGCGGTAATTCTTTCGGGGGTGGCAAGGTTGCAGAGGCTGGATCTGAGACACCATCTGTCCGAACAACCGCAGCATTCCCTGCAGGCAAATCCGAAGCCGCTGCCGGCATCGATCGCGGAACCCCATCCGGCCAGGAACTCCCCTCAGCCAGTTGCGGTGTCAACGACGCCGATGCCGAAATCTCGGCAGGAGCTGCTGTCACCGCGGCTCGTAATTTCTCAAAATCCACCAGGAAACCGTCAACCCGGATGCCTCCTTCCGCAGCAGGGGCAGGAACGGTGGCTGTCATTTGCCCGAACAGCGGAGTTGCCTCTCCCACAATGATCAACCCGACCGAGATCCCGATGACTCGGCAAATGCCGAGACGAAGCCAAGTCACGCTGAGACGATTCATGGCGATCCCCCAGGCCTAGCTTCGGGAAGTCGTCAGGCAATTCAGACCGAGGTAATTCCCCTCGGGACTTACTCACCTGGGAAACCCTGCGATCTCCACCAGGAGCCCTGATCGCGGAAAAGCATGCAAATTTTTTCTGAAGACTGACCGATGAATAGCCGAGACCGCCCGGACGGAAAAGAGCAATTTTAACCAGGAGTTGACCATGAGAAGCTGGGCATTCGTGATAATGATAACCGTCCTGGTAAACCGGGGTCTACTCGCACAAGTCACGGCTCAGGATCCCACGACCAGCGCCGTTCCATCGGCAAGCGCGGCAGCCTCAGCCAGCAGTAGCACGGCTCCGCCAACCGCCGCTGCTTCCACCCCAAAAAATCTCTGGAGCTTTTTGATTCCGTCTGCCAGTCAAAAACAAGCATGCCAGGAAAAATTATGTCAACACGCATTGTTTCAGATGCTCGGACAAATGCTGGCTCCGATGCATGCGTTGACAGGGGGGCTCATCGGCGGGAAATGTTCCGGTCCTTCGGCGGCGGCGCTTGCTCAGCCTGCCACCAGCGCCGAAGGAGCAGCCGCCCGAATTCAGCAACAGGAAGCCGGAGCCGCTGCACGTCGAGCCGCAATCCGGTACTTGGCTACCGCGAATTGCCAATATTATCCCGAAGCTGAGGCGGCATTAATCGCTTCACTCCGAAGCGACCCGGTCGAATGCGTGCGAATTGAAGCCGCGCGAGCCTTTGTCACAGGCTGTTGCTGTACGAAGAAAACAATTGCCGCGTTGACACTCGCTGTCAATGGTGGCACAAAGGATGGATTTCCCTCGGAACGTTCCGAATGTGTGAAAGCCCTGGCGTATCTGGCATTGAAGAGATGCCTGGCGACGTACAAGGAGCTGCAAGAGCCGGTGCCGCCGGAACAACCTTCGGCATCAAACGAGAAGGAGTCGGCTCCGAAGTCAGCGACTCATAGCAAGCAAGTCGGTCCCACACCCTATTATGACTGGGCCGGCACCACTGCCCCGCTTGGGACACTGCTCGTCGAGGGTCAACACGCCATCGCAGCGGGATTGAACATCTCGCGACAAAGCTACCGGCAAATCACCGGACGACAGGATTTAACGGCTGTGGTAATTGATGCCCTGCAACTGCCGACCGGACAAGAAATGCCAAGCAATTCCAGCGGAATAACACCCGGAATAGTTCCGGCAGTTGCGGAGGCAGCAAGCGAACCCCCTTCTCGGAGGCTCGGAACGACCGGATCGCAAGGCCGACGCGTTCGGAGTTTACTCGATCTGTGGCGGTCTTCGGGGAAAAACCAGGATAATTCTGGAGAAGTCCGGCCGATCAACCGGTGATTTTCAAGTAAGGTTCGCCCTCGTTCAGAGTCGGTCGTTCCGGCCGGCCTTTGTATTTGTAGACCAGCCCCATGTGATCCAGCCCCATCAAATGCAAAATGGTGGCATGCAAATCATGCACATGCAAGCGATCTTGCACCGCACGCAGACCGAGTTCATCGGTGGCACCGATCACCTGCCCGCCCTTCACTCCGCCGCCCGCCATCCACATCGTGAACCCCGTCGGATTGTGATCGCGGCCGTCACCTTTTTCGCTCATCGGCGTCCGCCCGAATTCTCCCCCCCAGATAACCAGCGTGGAGTCCAGCAAACCCCGCCGCTTCAGATCGTTCAGCAATCCGGCGACTGGCAAATCCATGGACCGGCAAAGCTTGCCGTGATTCTGCTCTAGCTTGCTATGTGCATCCCACTTGCTGCCCGCCCCGTGATAAATCTGCACAAAACGGACGCCGCGTTCCACGAAGCGGCGAGCAAGTAAGCAGAGCCGGCCCATCCCCGCTGTTTCTTTCTGGTCGATTCCATACAGCTTCTCGGTTTCTGCTGTTTCTTCGCTCAGATCGACAGCTTTCGGAGCTTCGGCTTGCATCCGGAACGCCAATTCATAGCTGGCAATGCGAGCCTCCAACTCGGTTTGATCCGGATATCGGTCGGCGAACTGGCGGTTGATCGAGTTCAAATATTCCAGTTTGCCGCGCTGCTGCGCTTCCACCACGCCTGCCGGAGTATTTAAATTCGGAATCGGTTCCGTCCCCCCTTGAATTCGAGTACCCTGATACACCGCGGGCATGAATCCGGCACTCCAGTTCCGGGGGCCGTTCGTCACCTGCGACGGGCTATCTTGCATGACCACAAACGCCGGCAGATTTTGATTCTCCGTACCCAACCCGTAACTGATCCAGGCCCCCAGAGACGGCCGGCCGCCGACGATTGCTCCGGTGTTCATTTGGCAAACCCCGGCGGAATGGTTAATGCCATCGCTGACGCACGAGCGGATCACCGCCAGATCATCGGCCAGCTCGGCGATGTGAGGCAACAATTCCGAGACCCACAGCCCGCTCTGGCCGTGCTGTTTCCAGGTCCGAGGTGAAGCAAGCAGCGGTGCGTTCAGTTCCCCCATCGACGTGATGACTTTTCCGAAGCTTTCCGGCAATTTTTGACCGGCAAGCTTATTCAGGAGTGGCTTCGGGTCAAAGGTGTCGAGGTGGCTGGGACCGCCTTCCATGAACAGGAAAATACACCGTTTCGCCGTCGCTGGTTTCTGCGGTGTTTTCGCTGCAAGCGGGTGAACTGCGGACCGCGACGATTCCGCGGCCTCGGTCTGAAGCAAGTAGCTCAAGGCGAGCGTGCCGAAGCCCGCCCCGGCACTCGCCAGCCAATCGCGGCGGCTAACCACGGGATCGATTCGATGGCAGCGGGAATCGGTCATGACAGGATTACTCCACATACAAGAATTCACTGGCATTCAGCAGCACATGAGCCAGATCCACCCAAGCGGGGAAGCGGCCGTTTCCCTCCGCTGCCGTGGCGAGGTGCTTGGATGGCGGTTGCAAGCTCAGCCCTTCCCCGGCACTGTTGCCGAAGATGCTCGGTTTCGGCTCGAATTGCCAGAACGCCACCGTTTGTTTACTCACCGCTTCATGCGTGAACAGCAATTGATCGACACCGAGGGCAGCCGACGACAATCGCACATCGTCGATCAGACCGTCGAAACCGCCACTCTTGCCACCCCGACTACCGATTGTCAGCGGTTCAGAATTGTCCAGTTCACCTACGATGTCGTGCGGAACACGGGCAATCAGCAGGGGTTCATCGTCGTTGGCCAAATCTTTGTAATAAAAAGCGGCTTCTCCTGGCTGCGTGGCGGTGGCAAAACGGACAGCAACTGCCAGGTAATATGGCTTGTTCAAGGCAACATGATGATCCGAGAACAATGCTGCCTCCGCGATGCGGCCATCTTTCGTACGCCCGATCAGTTGCATGACCACGGTTTGTGGTTTACGTCGCGAACCCTTGCCGGTGATGCCAAAGTTCCAGCCGGGCTGTGTGAGATTGCCCGACCACTTGGCGGCGATAGTGCGAACCGCCCCGGTCTCTGCGACGGAACGGGGGTAGACGTAGGCTTCGATGGTGAATTCACCACGAGGAAGGCGTTCGTGATGGGGGACTTCAAACCCTGGCCGAGGATCAGTCAATTTCACGTCCGCGGCTTGTCCATCGCGGTAGGGGATTTTGCCAGACTGGAACGCGGCTTCTGCAGAATGTGCTTTTGTTGGATCGATTCGCCGAGGTTGCTCCTTCAGGAAATTGAGGGCAGCTGCCGTTTCTGCTTCCGATGGCGGGCGACCGAAGGCGAGTTGATAGGCTCGACGCACTCGCGCCGATTCATTCGAGGGTTCTTCCCGCACGAGCCGAGCCGCAAACGCTTTTGCCCGTTCCAGCATAAACGGACTGTTAAATAACAGCAGTGACTGAACCGGGGTTGTGGTGGTATCCCGAGAGGAGGCACTTTGAAACCAGAGAGGGGCATCAAAAGCATCCAGCACCGGATCACGAGTATTCCGAAGATATTTCGTGTAGACGGATCGACGCGGAACCGTTGATGCCACGCCGATTCCACCGGCTGTCAAATCCAATTCTCCAGTCACGGAAAACAAGCTGTCACGAATTTGCTCAGCGTCGAGTCGGCGAACCCGGCCCCGCCATAGCAGGCGATTTTCCGGATCGACCAGCCGGCCTGCTTCCGGTGTGGGATGCTCCGCACTTTGTCGATATGTGGCAGAGAGGAGAATTTCCCGGTGCAGTGGTTTCAAACGCCAGCCACCAGCAATGAATCGTTGGACGAGCCAATCGAGAAGTTCGGGGTGACTTGGCGGTTCGCCGAGCCGTCCGAAATCACTGGCATTGGCCGCCAGTCCGTGACCGAAGTGATATTGCCAGATGCGATTGACAATCACTCGCCCGGTTAGCGGATTCTCAGGGCGGGTCAACCACCGTGCCAAAGCGGCACGCCGACCAGTGGAATTCGGGGCTGTCGGAAGCTTCGGGATCGTCATCGGTTCCGGGTCGAGAATGGTGAGAATTCCCGGAGCGATGACTTCGCCGGGTCGTTTCGGAATGACTGTCGGTGGAGCCGTTGCTCCAACATCGGTGACAGCGAGTACCGTCGGCAACGGCGTCGGCTTCAGGGAATCAAACTTGGCAAGTTCCCGTCGGAGGGCCAGCACCTTCTCCTTAGCCTCCCCTTTGAGGTGGGAATCGAGGCGATCATGTTCATAAGTGACTTGACGGTAAGCGAGTTCGGCGAGCTGGTGGGCCTGCGGGAGACGCGACGCCGTCGGCGTGCGGATCATCGCTTGAATGTCTTCCGGAAATTTCGCGATTGCTTGTTCCGCAACCTGCTGCCGAATCGGTGCTTCCAGTTTTTCGATTTCTTCGCGGAGGCTCTGGGTCTTCTCTTCCCAGATGGCGAGTTGACGGGCATATGCCGCCTTTTCCGCTGCCGTGGCGACCACGATGTCATCGCGGGGCAGAATGTTTTCGAAAAAAGCTCGAAAGCGGAAATAATCTTTCTGCAACAGCGGGTCAAATTTATGATCGTGGCAACGAGCGCACTGCAGCCCCAACCCCAGGAATACATCCGCCGTCGTGTCCGTGATATCCGTAAGAATCAGATCCCACTGCGTCCGGACATCTCGCTGATTGTATTCATAAATCCAGTGGCGAAGATAACCAGTCGCCGTCCAGGCATCGGGATCGTCCGGAAAGAGTTCATCCCCTGCGAGCTGTTCTTGGACAAACCGGTCATACGGTTTGTCAGCATTCAACGAGCGGATGACATAATCCCGATACCGCCAGGCCGTCGGGCGAAAGGCATCGAGGCGATAGCCGTCGGAATCGGCGTAACGCACCAGATCGAGCCAGTGCCGAGCCCAGCGTTCACCGTAATGCGGCGAGGCCAGCACCCGCTCGACAAGCCGAGCGTAGGCATCGTGGGAAGGATCCGCCACAAAGGCCGCGATCTCTTCCGGCGAAGGCGGCAGCCCGAGCATATCGAAGTAAACGCGGCGAATAAGCACCGCACGCTCGGCTTCCGGGGCCGACGACAAGCCTGCCGCCGCATGTTTTGCCGCGATAAATCGGTCAATGTCGTTCACCGCCCAGCCGTCGCCAGCGTGGGGCACTGGCGGCTCTTGCAAAGGTTGAAACGCCCACCAGCGGCGATCGTCCTCGGTGATGGTGCCGGGAATCCGTCGATTCTTCACGCCTTCTCCCTGGGTTTCCGGCCAGGGTGCACCCAGTTGCACCCAGCGCGTCAGAGTTGCAATCTCGGCGTCGGTCAATTTCCCCTTCGGAGGCATCTGCAAGGCTTCGTTGTCGTACTGAATTGCCTCGATAAGCAAGCTGCGGTCGGGCTTGCCGGGAACAATTGCCGGCCCGGTATCCCCACCGCGAATAAGAGATTGCCGAGAATCCACCGCCAGGCCGCCGCGAACCTTATTCGCCGACTCCGAATGGCAAGAGTAGCACTTTTCCACAAGCAGCGGCCGGACTTTTGCCTCGAAAAACGCCAGATGCTCGGCGGCAAACTTGCCTGACTCTCCCGCCTCAGACGCTCGGAGATAATCCGCGTGGATCAGGCAAACGCTCCACAAAGCTACGCTGAACTTTCCACAACAAATTCCCTGCAACAACCGAGCAGCAGAAGAAATCATCGGATTTCTGCCTCCGGACCAGGCTTCTTTGACTGGATCTTTGTCATTGGATTATAACAAAACGCTAAAAATGACTCATCTCCAAAATCAGGATGATCTTGCCAGTTTTTATCAGCCATTTCACTGTCGTGAAGGCTATATCCGGCAAATTCACTCAGGCGAAACGACTGACCCGAAACCGCTGTATCGGCCAGCGAGTGTGCCCCGTTTCTGCCAAGTCCACGAGGATTTCCCCAAGCAACGGCGCGAACTTAAAACCGTGGCCGGATAACCCGGCAGCGACCACCACTTGCGGATATCGCGGATGGTGATCGACGACAAAGTGGCAATCGGGGGAAAGTGTGTACATACAGACACGGGCATCGGTCAATTGCCCCTCCGCCCGAGGCAGGTGCAGGCGAAACAGCCGCCGCAGCGGCGCTTCATCCGCCGGAGTCGCTGTCCGGGGTACTTGTTCCGGCTGCTGATATTCTTGTCCACCGTAATGCTGAGCGATCTTGTGCCCGCGGGGATCGATAGCCGGCAAACCGTAAAACGTCCCCAGCGGTCCTTCAAGGATGTAGATCGGGAAGCGATCCCGGCGAAATAATGCCGGCACCTGCGGCCGAAACCAGCACTGCACTTGCCGCATCAATGTGAGCGACAGCCCGAATTCGCTGAGCCAATTCGACGCCCAGGGTCCCGCGGTGATGATCAGCCGAGCGGCTCGATACTTGCCGAGAGTCGTCGAGACAACCACACTCTCCCCATGCACGTCCCAGCCAAGCACCGCCTCCTCGGCATGAATCTCCGCACCGAGCATCGTTGCCAGATCGCAATGCGCGCGAATTGCCTCTTCCACAAGGATGATGCCGGCTCGATGTTCCAGAACCCCGACATATCCCTCCAGGTTTTCAAAGGCGGGGAATCGCGACTCGATTTCCCGAGCGTTCAGTTGCTCCACGGGCAACTGATGTTGCCGTGCCGAGGCCAGCACCCCTTGAATCAATTCACCGCCGGGAAGGCCGATATTCAAACATGAACATTCCGTGAGCAGATGCCGACCAATTCGCTGTTCAAGATCGTACCACCGCTCAAAGGATCGGCGAACCAGCGGAACATAATCGGGATGTTCGTAATACGCCTCACGAATCACCCGGGTATGACCGTGGGAACTACCCCGGTCATGCACCAGTGAAAATTGCTCCAGACCCAGCACTTTCCGGCCGCGTAATGCTGATTCATAGACCGCTGCCGAGCCGATCCCGCCCACTCCCAGAACAATCAGATCGTAATGACTCATCGACAACTACTCTGACTCATCAACGAAGAATCCGTAATGATTGCAGGATGCCCCACAAGTGTGTGAATTGCTCCTGTTCTGAGCCGGCGGTCATCTCGACTTGTTTTTGCCATGGTTGCCAAGTCGGATCTGTCGGCAAAAGCATGCGTAAGCCTTCACGCAGCCGATACAAATCCCGGGCGATCGCTTCCGGAAATCGTTGCCGTTCTCGTTGCAAATAGTCGCAGAGTTCCGCGGCGATGGCGAATCGTTGATTGCGATCAAGCCGGAGCGCCCGCTGCCATTCCCGAAACGCTTTCGCTTCCTCCCCGGCCGCCGCCCATGCTGCCCCCAGCAAGCAGTGAAACTCAGCATCTCCCGGTGCGATATCCAGCCAACGGTTCAGATCGGCAATCGCTGCTTTTGCCTGCTGCCGTTGCAGTGACAATTTGCCGCGGGCCAACAACGCCGCTCGATGCCAGGGATTCACCAACAAAATCCGGTCAAGATCTTGTTGCGCCGCTTCCGGATTTGTGGCCCGCAACTGCTCGGCACGACGGAGTAAGGCTTCCGGATGATCCGGAATCATCGCCAGCACCCGCTCCATCGCCAGCTTTTGTGCACCAGCATCGGACGCCTGTGCGAGCCACAGTTCCGCCGCCATCTGTTCCGGCCGTATACGCCGACCAAGCTGTTGCAGAAATTCTAGGGCATCACGCCACAATTGTTCTCGCAAGAAGCCACGCACCTCGTCAGGCGCCACCGCAAACGCAACCATCGTACCGCGAGCTCTCGGCGTCAACACGCCCAGCAATTCGCCTCGATCGTTCACGACCGGACCGCCAGCCGCCGTCGACTGAAACGGCAACTGTAAAATCAGTACCTGCGGTGCCGCCAGACGGGATGGCTCGCCATTCTGGGATTCGCTGCTGCTCAAGGAAACGCGGCCGATTTGTCGAATCACACCGCGTGCATAAGTCCAGACAAATTCCGTGCCGTGAGCGTGGCTGACGGCATGAATTCCATCCGCGATGGAGGCAGTTTCTCCTGCCAGAGGCAATTCGCCGACCTCTTGTGGCAGCACATCGACTTGTAACAACGCTAAATCCCGGCGGCGATCCCGGGCCAGGAGCCGTGCCGCCGACCAGCAGCCACGACACCAGAGTTCCACCGGATCCGCATACGCATCCCGTTCCCCGATCACACGGAACGAACATTCCCCCTCCGAGCGTAAAGGAAATGCCACCCCGATCCGGTCATTCTCACCGAGGGCCATAGCAGAGGTTAAAATCCAGCGATTTCGACGAGAAATCACCACTCCCGCTGTTCGTCGCTGGGTCGCGGTCGGCTGGAGCCAGACTGTAGCGGCCAGGATTTTTTCAGGAATCGTTGTTGCTGACTTTTTCGATCCGAGGGCAGTCGCCGTCGTCGATCCATTCCCGAGCCGCAAGCGGTGCGAGAGAAACTCACGGATGGCCGAGGCTTCAACGGCGACTGCAGCACCGGTAGTTCGCCGAATCCCGGTAATCATCCCGAGAACCTGCCCCGATTGGTCAAAAACAGGTGATCCACTATCTCCAGATTCGATCGGCAGATCCAGGATCATTGCTGGCATATTCACAGCCAACTGCCGACCGTGCCACGCATAGCCATCCGCCAGCCTTCCCCGTTGCCGAACTGTACCCTCGGTGTAATTCCACAACGTTTCCAGATCAAAACGCTGACCGATCACACCGACAGTTGCACCAACGTTCGCTGCTCTTCGAGCGAGTTGGAATCCGGTTGCTCCCGGGGGAAGTCGATCCATGCATACAACCGCTAGATCGAGGTGATCCGACGTACAGATCACCTTGCCACGAATTCGAAATCCGAGTTTGTCGAGGGCTTCACGCCGGCTTAAATAATCTGCCCGGAGTCGAAAATTTTCATGCGGATGATGGACGGGGAAAAACAGTTCCACCTCGGACTGTTCACCGACCAGATGCCGGCATGTCAGCAACCAGCGTTGATGGTCATCGACAATCCAGCCCGTACCGATCCCTTCCGGTCCGGCCCGAACCCAGGCAACGTTTGCAATGATTGCGGATTCAGGCCGTGTCGGCGATTCTGCCAGCCCGCCCTGTAATGCCGCAAGAACGATCGTCAATCCGGCCATCATCATCAATTTCCGAGAATAATTGACGGCTGTCATAATTTTGAACATTCTCAGACAAGGAAGCAAGCGGGAAGATACTCAGCATTTCGGTATCGAATTGATCACAAGACTGGTACACTAATTTATGAAAGATAATGCCGATGGGGGGGGTTGATGATGCTGGAGATCACCCGTCAAATGCTGCGGGATTACTTAAACAATGCACTTCCCGAACCCGAACTTGTCGCGGTGGAAAAAGCCATGCGGGACAACCCGGAAATCCGGGAACTTCTCCAGGAAGTTCGCGAGCAAATTGACCTGGGCGAACATTCCCTCGGAGCAATTTGGCGACGCGAGCATCTCAGTTGTCCGACTCGCGATGAACTGGGTAGCTACCTTCTCGGCGCTTGTGACCCGGGGCTCGAAAGCTATATCGAATTTCATTTGAACATTATTGGCTGTCCCATCTGCTTGGCAAATCGCGATGATCTGCAGCAGCGGAACGCTGAACCGGAAGAACCAGTTCGCCGACGCCGTAAACGGATTGTCGATAGTAGTGTGCAGGAATTGCGGAAATTTCAGGGGAGTTGACCGAGTCACCGCATCTTTAATCAATTTAGCTTTACATTTCTGTTCAAACACCATTCTGGTCTATAAATCCATACTGTCGTTAATCCCGGTCAGTTCGATTGCGGAGGTGGACAATCATGGCTGCACTTCGGGCAGCAACTGACCCCGTTGAGGCGTTACTTCGACTGGATGCGGAATCGTTGCTGTTCCCGGTACTGATGCAGTTGATCGTCATCATCCTGGTTGCCCGCGGATTCGGGATGCTCTTTCGCAGGATCGCTCAGCCGACAGTCGTCGGGGAGATTCTCGCGGGAATCGTCATGGGCCCGTCCGTCTTTGGCGCGGTTTTTCCCGAGATGTTCGCCACCTTGTTTCGACCTGCCTTACCAGGCATTCCAGCCGATCTGGCAGCGGCGACGTTCCCGAAAATTTTCCAGGTACTCGCTCAACTTGGGCTCATATTCTTGCTGTTTTTAATCGGGCTGGAATTTGACTTCAGCCACCTTCGTTCCCAGGGTCGCTCGGCGCTCGCTGTGTGTGTTGTTGGGACCGTTCTTCCGTTTTTGCTGGGCATCGGAATCGCCCCGCTGATTCATCCGCACCTGGAACCACATCCGATCGCCGGTGCAATACCTCTGTTCGGGATGACCTTGTTTCTCGGCACCGCGTTGGCCATTACTGCGTTGCCGATCCTCGGACGCATGATGATCGAGATGGGAATCACCCGGACAAAACTAGCCACGGTGGTCATCACCGCGGCGGCGGTCGGTGACGCGGTGGGCTGGATCTTACTGGCGACCGTGGCGACGCTGGCAAAACTAGGCACTAGCGGCTACAACCCGTGGCAAACCTTTGCCATGGTCGGTCAAACCATCATATTCGCCATGGTAATGCTCTTCGTCGTAAGACCTCTGCTCTGTCGATATTTTTCAGCCGCTTTGACGAAGAATGGCGGCGACCTGACGTTAACCAGTTTGTCCGTCGTCGTGATCGCTTTGCTCCTTGCCGCGGTCGCCACGAACACAATCGGCATCTTTGCGATCTTCGGTGCCTTCAGTTTGGGTGCCATTCTTTCCGACCAGCATGAATTCCGCCTGGCGGTCACAGCCCGGCTCCGCGATTTTGTGACCGCGTTTTTTCTCCCAATCTTTTTCACTTACACTGGGCTTCGCACGGAAATCGGCACCTTGAATTCCTCGGTATTATGGCTGATCTGCGGTGCCGTCGTCGCTGCTGCCTTCATCGGTAAGTTTGTCGGTTGCGCCATCGCGGCAAGATTGACGGGTTTCAACACCCGGGAGTCTGCGATCATCGGCATTATGATGAACACACGAGCGTTGATGGAACTGATTGTGATCAATGTCGGCTATGATCTCGGTGTCATTCCGCCGAGCCTCTTTTGCATTCTGGTCATGATGGCGGTACTGAGCACGATTATTACTTCGCCGATTGTCCTGGCGTTGCGGCGAGGCACGGAACTGGAAGAACCGATCGCCACGAGCGGGTTTCTGGGTTGGAAATTTCAGCAAGCATCGGTTGTCAACACTGCCGATGCCGAGTATTCCAGAAGCATTCGCTAAACATGGCCCCCGGGGCGACCGATGTCAACGTTTTCGACGCGTTTATCTGAAGCGATTCAACGGAGCGGAACAGGACTGTGCGTCGGGTTGGATCCACGCTGGGAGTTGCTCCCGCGAAAGCTGCGAGAGTCGGTGGCGATTTTTCCCCCGGATCAGAAGGCTGTCATGGCGGTTTGGGAATTTTGCCGTCGTGTTCTGAGACTCGTCCGACCGATCGTGGGAGTGATCAAAGCTCAAGCCGCATTTTTCGAACTGCTCGGCCCTCGCGGTATGGAAGTGCTCGCCGCGGTGTTAAAAGAAGCTAAGCAACTTGGATTCATCACGATCTTGGACGCCAAGCGTGGCGACATCGCCAGCACGGCAACCGCCTACGCACAAGCCGCGTTTTCCGGGAATACGATCGATCGTGCGACTTACCCGGTCTGGGATGTTGATGCTTTGACCGTTCATCCGTATCTCGGTGCCGACGCGATCGAGCCTTTTGTAGAAACCGCGAAGACGCACGACCGGGGTGTGTTTATCCTGGTGCGAACAAGCAATCCGGGTGCTGGGTTGTTTCAAGATCTCGACTGCGGCGGCAAACCGTTGTATGAGCATGTTGCTGCTGCTGTCAGCCGCTGGAACGCCGAGACAGTCGATGACACGGGGCTGGGGGCAGTGGGAGCAGTGGTCGGGGCGACTCAGCCACGAGAGTTGCGGAAATTGCGCGAATTGCTTCCGCAGGTCTGGTTCCTAGTGCCCGGATATGGCACACAAGGGGGGACTGCTGCGGATGTCCGCGCAGCATTCCGCCCCGATGGCCTCGGTGCCATTGTTAACAGCAGTCGGGGCGTGACCTTCTCCTTTCATCCGGATGATCCGGAGTGGGAATCGAAAATCGTGGTTGCAGCAAAACTCGCCGCCGAGGAATTACGGATTTGATTGTTTGCCTTGGCTTGAGCGATACCATCGGCAGCGCTCAAGCCAGTTGAAATCCGCTTGTTGCAGAAACTGACCATCATCAAGGCTGTCATCTTCCGCCTGCCCGCAGGACATATTCCGGTTATGATGAGCTTCGCACAATAGTTTCATGTTGTGAACGCACCTCTGAGGCCGACTTTGCGAAGCACGCACTGACGATGCCTGAGCTCCGTCGAATTGAACGCCAGGAAAATAACGTGACCGGACAGTTACCATCGTTTCCCTGTGACGGATCGAGTGCTGATCGACAGTCATCGTCGGCATGCCCGCATATCTTGCCGAGAAATAGCCCTGATTTCCCCAGCAAAAGCATCCGACGCTGAATCATCGGCCATTGCTGGGGCAAATGCCGGCGTATCACTGGCCCTCATGTTGTCAGATTTCAGTCGGGGAATTACGCACAGCCAGGGGGAAGTTATCCGCTGTTGAGTCACGTTGTTGCGGTTGGCGATGGGGCAGGCCGGATCGGGACAGCGACGGCGTTGGCGGGGGCGTTCCACTGATTGCCGGCTGCGATTGCAACGAGCCGGGGAATGTCTTGCTGGTCCGGGAAATCTCGGTAGTGTAATTTCACCGTCACGGCGGTAACGGGCTTGGCGATGCGAGACCGTTTCTCCACGGGCCGATTCACAATATCAGTCTGAAGGTTACTGATTTGACTTGAATTTGCCCCCGCGCGAGGTGCAACGATTGCCCGCGACGAACCCGTGGCTTCGGACTCTACTTCCGTGAGCGGATCGGACCGAGCTTATGCAAGTTGTGGAACTTGAGATGCGGCATGTGTGTGTGCCGCTCCGCCGACCGGTCAAACACGCTTCGCACACGCGAGATGAATCCGAGAATCTGCTGGTCCGTTGCGTCTTGGCGGATGGTACGGTCGGCTGGGGGGAAGGAGTTCCGCGGGAGTATGTGACCGGAGAATCGGTCGCTTCAGCGCAAGCGCTGTTGCGCTCTTCTGATCTGAGTGGGCAATTGCAGCCCTGTTCGAATTTCGCTGATGTGGTAGCTATGCTGGAGCGGTTGAAGCTGCCCGCGGTTCCGGGCGACACACGAGTGTGTCAGGGGAATGCCGCCCGCTGCGCCCTGGAACTTGCGATCCTCGACGCATATGGCCGCTCCTTTCAACAGCCACTCTCAGTTGTCCCGCGGCTGATTGCCCCGGAAATCGCTGATTCAAAATCGTCAGTCCAGTACAGCGGCGTGATTCTCTCGGCAAAGGGCTGGAAAGCCCGGGCATTGAGTCTCGGCTACCGGCTTAGCGGATTCCAGCAGGTGAAGGTCAAAGTCGGTATTGCCGGGCAAAATGATTGGGAGCGATTGCGAATCATCCGCCGCTGGATCGGCGATGGTGTCGACCTGCGGGTGGATGCGAACGAGGCCTGGACGCCAGCGCAAGCCGTGGAAATGATTCGAGCCTTCGAACGTTTTCGAATCAGTAGCGTCGAACAACCTGTCCCTCACGAACAGATCGAGGAATTTGCCCGAGTGCGTCAAGGCTTACGCATACCGATCATGCTGGATGAATCGTTGTGTTCGGAGATCGATGCCGAGC